>OGWR01000207.1_pt1 | contig 53025 bp, 64 predicted proteins | sample 1576061 | NCBI WGS metagenome assembly OGWR01 (sample SAMEA3541511, study PRJEB24748) | human gut metagenome | biome: human gut; feature: human-associated habitat; material: faeces | place: China | collected 2012 | reverse complement strand
GCCGTACTTCTTAGCTGCTTCTACGCAGACAGGGCGGGTTCCAACTGCGATGATGCGGGAAGCGCCGCGCATATTGGTTCCTGCTACAGACATAAGTCCTACAGGTCCGATACCAACTACTAAAACAGTATCACCAAACTGAACATCTGCCAGCTCTACGCCATGGAAACCGGTAGGAACCATATCAGACAGCATACATGCGTCAGTTGGGCTGATGTTGGATGGCAGCAGTGCCAGGTTGCCGTCTGCATCATTTACATGGAAGTATTCGGAAAATACGCCATCTTTGAAGTTGGAGAATTTCCAGCCCGCTAACATACCGCCGGAGTGCATGGAGAAACCAGCCTGAGCCTCTAAGGAGTTCCAGTCAGGAGTGATAGCAGGAACTAATACACGGTCGCCTGGCTTGAAATCTTTTACCATAGAACCAACTTCAACTACTTCTGCACAGCACTCATGTCCTAAGATCATGTTGTGGCGGTCGCCGATAGCGCCTTCCCAGAGAGTATGTACATCGGAAGTACAGATAGCAACTGCTAATGGCTTACAGATAGCGTCCATTGGTCCACATACAGGACGGTCTTTCTCGATCCAGCCAGATTCTCCGATTTTTAACATTGCGTAACCCTTCATAAATAATGTTCTCCTTTCAATGATGCGTTTATATAGTATTTGCTTGTTAAAAAAATATCATCTGATAGTTAAAAATATATCACTAAAAGGTCATAAAATCAATGGTGACTTTATAGGCATATTTCACAATGTTTCAGGTATCTTTTTAGAACAAATGCCAGAAAGGTTATTGAAAGGTATCTTTAAAAGGGCAGATACAGGATAGATCATTAAGACAGGTCCGTAAAAAGCTTTAGAGCAGAAGAGAGACCGATGCCAAAACGGTCACAGCCGGCTTCTTCCATGGCATGGATGGTTTCTAATGTGCGGATCCCTCCGGCAGCTTTGATCTTAATACGTCCCTTTGCCTCATCTGCCATGATCTGTACCTGGGAGAGGGCAGAAGGGTGTGCAGGATACCAGCCTGTGCTTGTTTTTGCGTAATCAGCACCAGCCCGGATGCATAAATTTACTGCCCTGCGTATTTCTTCCTCTGTCAGCTGAGGTGCTTCAATAATGACCTTTAAGATATCTTTACCGGCTGCTTCCCGAACAGCACCAATATCTTCCAGTACATAATTGTCTTCATGACTCCGCAAAGCTGTTAAATTCATAACCATATCAAGCTCTTTACAACCGGCTTCACGCAGTTCTTTTGCCTGTCTGCTTTTCTGGGAAATAGTATCACCGCCTCCCGGAAAGCTGATGACGCCTCCTGTGTGGATGTCCGGGTAATCAGCCAGCTTTTTTGCTACATAAGAAGAAAAGGCAGGAAGGGTGAAAACAGCAGCGAAATGATACCGGATGGCAGCTTCTACCATAGAGTCGATCTCATCACGGGTATGGAATGCCTGGACGCAGCTGATGTCGATCTTTTTTGCAAGTTCTGTGAGACACATATTATTTGCTCCTTCCTTTTCCTGAGATCTCTGCCTCGTACTGGCTGCCAATGATGCGCACGTGGTCAATACTCACCGGCTTATCCTGATAATAGGAAATACGCCGGATCACTAAAAGAGCGGTTTTGGGTTCTATTTCCAGGACACGGGCTTCTAAGAAATCTGCAGATTTGGCTGAAATACGGTCCCTGGTAGCATCGATAATCAGGCCATAGGTCTCTTCTAAAAACTGATACAGGGCAACGAAATGGCCGCTGTGCTGCTCAATGCCAGGGACTTTTGCATATTCAATATAGTTTTCCATTAAAGTTACCGGTCTGCCATCTGCCAGCTGCAGTCTCTGGATCCGGGCAACCGGCGTTCCTTCCGGTATAAAAAGGTCTGCAGCAATATCCCTGGAAGCCGGGATCACATCGATCATCATGCTTCCTGTGGTCACATCATAGCCACGTTTTCGCAAAGACTCAGTTACAGAAGTGACCTGGTTATAATTCTGAGTAGTGCGGATGTCCATGACCATCGTACCACAGCCCTGGCGCACACTTAAAATACCTTCATCAGAAAGCAGTTTTACAGCCTTGCGGATGGTAGTGCGGCTGACCTGGTATAAAGTTTCCAATTCCTGCTCTGTGGGAAGAAAACTTCCCGGCGGGTAGGTGCCGCCCTTGATAGCGGATTTTAATTTATCGTATATTTTTATGTAGATCGGTTTGTTTGTCATTTTAAGTATTCCCCCTGGGCTTCATTATATATATTTTTCAGAAAAAACGCAAATTTAATGAATTATATTTAAAAAAGTAAACGTTAACTCTTGACGCATCCCCATAAGGAACGTATAATAAGCTTATTATATATGTCAATCAAATCAACAAGGAGGAATTATGGACTATCCAAATAAAGATCAAAGATGGGTTTTTCATGAAAAAACAGAGGCACAGGAGACAGCACCAGGAGTTGTGCGCCGGGTCTTAGCTTATTGTGATAATGTTATGTGCGTGGAAAATACCTTTAAGAAAGGTTCCATCGGAGCAATGCACAACCATCCACATACCCAGATCACCTATGTGGCATCCGGTAAGTTTGAATTTACCATTGACGGAGAAGTACATACAGTCAGTAAAGGGGATACGCTGCTGAAGCAGGACGGAGTGATGCATGGCTGTACCTGTCTGGAAGATGGTATTTTGATCGATATCTTTACTCCTATGAGAGAAGATTTTCTGTAAGATTAAGATCAAGATGAGAAAAATATGGCTGCGTCAGAGGACGCAGTTATAGGTGAAAATGTATTTTAGGGATCAGGAGGATAAAATAATGAGAATTGCGTTGATCAACGAAAACAGCCAGGCTGGCAAAAACGAGATCATTTACCGTGAACTTAAGGGAGTAGTGGAACCAATGGGACATGTAGTAGACAACTACGGCATGTATTCCGCAGATGACGAGGCACAGCTTACCTATGTGCAGTGCGGTATTCTGGCTTCCTTGCTTCTTTCTTCAGGAGCTGCAGATTTTGTAGTGACAGGCTGTGGTACTGGTCAGGGAGCTATGATCGCCTGCAACAGTTTTCCAAATGTAGTGTGTGGACACGTATCCAATCCATCAGATGCATTTCTGTTTGCACAGGTGAATGACGGAAACTGCGTAGCTATGCCATATGCACAGAATTACGGATGGGGCGGTGAGCTGAACCTTCGTTACAGTTTTGAGAAATTATTTGGTTTTGGCAGCGGTAACGGCTATCCGCCGGAGCGTGTAGTACCGGAGCAGAGAAACAAGAAGATCCTGGATCAGGTGAGAGCCAACAACTTTAAAGATGTGATCACCTGCTGCAAGGGACTGGATCAGGAACTGGTAAAGGGCGCTGTAGCCGGACCAAAGTTTAAGGAACTGTTCTTTGCAAATTGCAAGGATGAGGCGATCAAGGCTTACGTAGAAACACTTCTGTAAGTATAAATATAGTAAGTATAAAAACTGAGAAAAATAAAATATGAGAAAACGGTTATTTCCTGTGCAGTCATCTGCCGTGGAAATAACCGTTTTTTTATAGTCGGTACGTTTATTTTTGCAAGTCTGAATGGCTTTGGAAATTGCTCCTTAACACTACTTCCGGTTCCATGACCAGACAGCTGCTGCGGGGATAATCCTTTTTTAGCAGATAATCAAACAGGGTCTTTACGGCAAGAGCGCTTTGCTTGGAGATTTTTTTGTCGATCACTCCACGCAGGATGCCATCGGACAGTGCCTGACGGCTTTCTGTGAAAAGATCATTGCCTATGACCTGGATACGGTCCTGGATTCCTAACTGTCGGATGCATTGGGAAATATGGTAGGTAAAACGGGCACTGCAGGTATAAATGGCATAGGTATCCGGACGGACCGTCAGATACTGCCGGATCTCTTTGCTGACAACAAGGGGATCGGAACCCTGGAACGGAACTGTTTCAATAGATGGTGCATAGGTATGCAGGTAAGCTGAAAATGCCTGCATATTAAGGCGCTGATCCTCCATGCCAAGGCAGCCATAGTCTCCGGCCATAAGGATCTTTGCCGGATAGCCGGATGGAAGAAAAGCAGTGAGCAGCTCTGCAGCAAGATAGCCCACAGCTGTATCATTTGCTTTGATGCAGCAAAGACGAAAATCTGTATGAAGATCAGCGCCAATAAGCACCACCGGGATCTGCTTTTTGGCAAATTTTTCTAGGAAATAAGAAGAGCGGTCATGATCCATGGCAATGGTGATCAATCCCTGGAGATCATCAGAGTCCTGGGTGAATATTTTTTCCAGGACCAGTCCGTTGCCGTCACGGGTAAGCGGATAGGCATATTCTGAAACTGTGATAGGAAATTCACTTACGGTATCCAGATAATTTCGGATGCCGTCCCAGAGAGCACCATAGTAAAAACGGTTATCCCCATCTGTATTTGGCAGAACAACTGCAATGTGAAATTTTTTCTTTGAGAGAGAGGATGCCATATAGTTAACTTTGTATCCCATCTGCGCAGCAACTTTCATGATTTCTGCGCGTCGTTTTTCGCTGACGCCTTCTTTACCGTTAAGCGCTTTGTGAACTGTGGTGATTGTTACTCCCAATTTTTCTGCAACATCTTTTAATGTCACTGACATAGTCTATATCCGCCTCTCTGTGAGTTTTTCTGAAATAAGTATATCGACTTTAAGAAGATTAAACAATAGTTTTCTGGGGATAGAACTTTATTTGGTGAGACTGTTCTGCCGGAAATTGCAGCAGATTGTGTGCTTTTTTATGAAAGTTATCAAAAAATACTAGCGTTTTTCTGACTGCCATGTTATAATGCTAACTTGAAGTGTAGCGCCCTCATGGATATGGGCGAATCACATATATTTTCAAGGAGGAACCCGTAGAAATGAGTGTACAGGTAGAAAAATTAGAGAAAAACATGGCAAAACTGACTGTAGAAGTCAGCGCTGAGGATTTTAAGGCTGCGATCAAGAAAGCGTTCAACAAGAACAAGAACCGCTTTGCGATCCCAGGTTTCCGTAAAGGAAAAGCTCCTCAGGCTATGATCGAAAAGATGTATGGCGAAGGCGTATTCTATGAGGATGCAGCTGATGAAGCAATCAACGCTTCCTACGCTGAGGCTATGAAGGAAAGCGGACTGGATATCGTTTCCAGACCAGAAGTTACTATCGAGAAGATCGGCAAAGATGAGCCATTCGTATACAGCGCATTAGTAGCAGTTAAGCCAGAAGTTACTTTAGGCCAGTACAAGGGCGTAGAAGTAGAGAAGGCTGACGCTTCTGTAAGTGCAGAGGACGTTGAGGCTGAATTAAAGAAGGTTCAGGAGCAGAACGCAAGATTGCTTACTGTTGAAGACCGTGGAGTAGAAGACGGTGACCAGACCGTGATCGACTTCGAGGGATTTGTAGACGGCAAGGGCTTTGAAGGCGGAAAGGCTGAGGACTATCCATTAACCATCGGTTCCCATTCCTTTATCGATACCTTCGAGGAGCAGCTGATCGGCAAGAAGATCGGTGAAGAGTGCGAAGTAAACGTAACCTTCCCAACCGAGTACCATGCAGCAGATCTGGCTGGAAAGCCAGCTACCTTCAAGGTAACTGTTAAGGAAATCAAGGTAAAAGAACTTCCAGAGTTAAATGATGAGTTCGCATCTGAAGTTTCTGAATTCGATACTTTAGACGAGTACAAGAAGGACGTTGAGAAGAAGTTAGCTGAGAAGAAAGAGATCGAAGCAAACTCCAAGAACGAAGACGCTGTAGTTGCTAAGGTAGTTGAGAACGCAACCATGGAGATCCCGGACAAGATGATCGACGCTCAGGCTGAGAACATGGTTCAGGATATGGCTCGCCGTATGCAGAGCCAGGGACTGTCTCTGGATATGTACTTAAAGTATACCGGCATGACTGTAGAGCAGATGAAGGAACAGGCTCGTCCAGATGCTGAGAAGAGAATTCGCACCAGACTGGTTCTGGAAGCAGTTGCTAAGGCTGAGAACATCCAGATCTCTGACGAGAAGGTTGACGAAGAAGTAGCTAAGATGGCAGAAGCTTACAAGATGGAAGTTGAGAAGTTAAAGAGCTACATGAGCGAAAGCGATGTTAAGCAGATGAAGGAAGACTTAGCTGTACAGCAGGCAGTTGATCTGTTAGTAGCAGAAGCTAAGCTGGCTTAATTATTAAAAGTTGTACACAAGAGACCGGGGGGATTCTCTGCTGAGAGTCTCCTTGGTTTTGTATATTAAACGTATATCTGGGAAAAATTCCCGCTATGGGGTGGAAAACAGATATAAAGATCATAACGGAGGATGGTTATATGAGTTTAGTACCTTATGTCATTGAGCAGACAAGCCGTGGTGAGCGCTCTTATGATATTTATTCCAGACTTCTTAAGGAAAGAATTATTTTTCTGGGAGAAGAGGTTAATGACACTTCCGCAAGCATTATCGTAGCACAGCTGCTGTTCCTGGAAGCAGAGGATCCTTCTAAGGATATCCATCTGTATATCAACAGCCCAGGCGGTTCTGTATCTGCTGGTTTTGCTATTTACGATACAATGAACTACATCAAGTGCGATGTGTCCACTATCTGTATCGGTATGGCAGCAAGTATGGGCGCTTTCCTGCTTTCCGGAGGAACAAAGGGAAAACGTTTTGCACTGCCTAACTCTGAGATCATGATCCATCAGCCATCTGGCGGCGCCAGAGGACAGGCAACAGAGATCCAGATCGTTGCAGAGAACATTTTAAAGACCAAGAAGAAATTAAATGAGATCCTGGCTGCCAATACTGGAAGAAGTTATGAGGAGATCGCCCGTGATACTGAGCGTGACAACTACATGACTGCACAGGAAGCAAAAGAGTATGGTCTGATCGATGAGATCCTTGCACATCATTAATAGTGTTAATGAAAGGTTAGGTACAATATAGTATGCCAATTAGACCAGATGATACGATCCGCTGCTCCTTCTGCGGAAGGACACAGGATCAGGTTAGAAAAATGATCGCCGGTTCAGGCAATCATAATGTATTTATCTGCGATGAATGCATTGAATTATGCTCAGAGATCTTAGAGGAAGAGTTGGGAAAACAGGAAGAGGAAGATGTAGAAGAGGAAGCACCTCTTTTTAACGATATCCACCTGTTAAAACCAAAGGAGATCAAGGCATTTCTGGACGAGTATGTAATTGGACAGGATGATGCAAAAAAAGTACTTTCTGTAGCTGTATACAACCACTATAAGAGAGTTACTTCCTGCCAGCATATGGATGTAGATGTACAGAAAAGCAATATCTTAATGATCGGACCTACCGGTTCCGGTAAGACCTACCTGGCACAGACGATGGCAAAGATCTTAAACGTTCCTTTTGCCATTGCAGATGCAACCTCTCTTACAGAGGCAGGCTATGTAGGCGAAGATGTGGAAAATATCCTGTTAAAGCTGATCCAGGCTGCAGATTATGATATTGAACGTGCTGAGTACGGCATTATCTACATTGATGAGATCGATAAGATCACCAAGAAATCAGAAAATGTTTCTATCACAAGAGATGTATCTGGTGAAGGTGTGCAGCAGGCCCTTCTTAAGATCTTAGAGGGAACCGTTGCCAGCGTTCCGCCTCAGGGGGGAAGGAAGCATCCTCATCAGGAACTGATCCAGATCGATACAACCAATATCCTGTTTATCTGCGGCGGTGCTTTTGACGGACTGGAAAAGATCGTAGAGCAGCGTATGAGCGCAGGTTCCATTGGATTTAACGCAGAAGTGGTAAATCGCAATGAGATGGATATTGATGAACTTTTACGGCAGGTAGAGCCGAGAGATCTTACCAAATTTGGTCTGATCCCTGAGTTTATCGGCCGTGTTCCGGTCATGGTTTCCTTAGAGCAGCTTACAAAGGAAGCAATGGTAAGAATTCTTTCTGAACCGAAGAATGCCCTTACCAAGCAGTACAAGAAGCTGTTTGAGCTGGATGATGTAAAACTTGAGTTTACACCGGAGGCTCTGGAAGAAGTGGCAAATCTGGCAGTAAAGAGAAAGATCGGTGCCAGAGGACTGCGTTCCATCCTGGAAAATGCTATGATGGATCTGATGTATGAGATCCCGTCTGATGATACAGTAGGTATCTGTACCATTACAAAAGATGTGATCGATAAGACAGGTGAGCCGGAACTGGTATATCGTGATGCAGCTCCGACAACTGCCCGTAAATCTGTTGCAGACAGACTGCGTGGCGGAAAAAAAGGAGAGATCGCCTGATAGATTTCGAGAGAAGATTAGGGGGCTGTCGTAAAGTAGTCTTATTTTGCGGCATGCCCTCTTTTTGATAGATTGAAAGGTGCATAAGATAGAATGGAAGAACAAGTAATAGTAATGCCCACTGTGGCCCTGCAGGGAATGACCATCCTGCCGGGTATGGTGCAGCATTTTGATGTAAGCAGACCGAAATCCATAGCAGCGGTTGAAAAGGCAATGTTAGGGGATCAGAAGCTGTTTTTAGTCAGCCAGAAGCGTCCGGAGATACCGGATCCGGAACTTTCGGATCTGTATCAGATCGGTACCGTTTCTGTAGTAAAACAGCTGGTAAAGCTTCCCTCTAAAAACGTCCGCGTTCTAGTGGAAGGTCTGGAAAAAGCGGAACTTCTCTGCTTTGATACGGAAGAACCTTATCTTATGGGTGAGATCAGCCTCATGGGGGAAGAGGAAGAAGATACAGAACCTCTTGCCGGAGAGGCAATGCTCCGTATTTTAAAGGATAAACTGGAAGAATATGGAACTGTCAATCAGAGAGTGGCAAAGGAAACACTTCCGGCGCTGCTGCTGATCGGTGATCTGAAGGAGATGTTAAAGCAGATTCCTATCCAGATGCCATGGGATTATACCGTATGCCAGGCGATCTTAGAGTGTTCCAGCATATCTGCAAAATATGAGGCTGTCCTTCAGACCCTTATGACAGAAATGGAAGTTTACCGTATAAAAAAGGAATTCCAGGAGAAAGTAAAAGCAGATATTGACCAGAACCAGAAAGAGTATATCCTCAGAGAACAGATGAAGATCATCCGTCAGGAGTTAGGGGAGGATAATCCTTTATCTGATGCAGATGAGTATCAGAAGAAAACAGAAAGCTTAAAAGCAGACAAAGAAGTAAAGGAAAAGCTGTTAAAAGAGATCGGCCGTTTCCGTACCATGCCTGCCGGAAGCCAAGAAGCCAATGTGCTGCGGACCTACATAGAGACTCTTTTAGAACTGCCGTGGAAGAAAACTTCCAAAGATAACGAAGATATCCGCCATGCAGAAAAGATCTTAAATGAGGATCATTATGGTCTGGAAAAGGTAAAAGAGCGTATTTTAGAGTATCTGGCTGTGCGTTCTCTTACCAAGAAGGGTACAAGCCCGATCATCTGTTTAGTAGGTCCGCCAGGAACCGGTAAGACCTCCATTGCAAGATCTGTTGCAAAAGCATTAAATAAAAAATATGTGCGCATCAGCCTTGGCGGTGTAAGAGATGAGGCAGAGATCCGTGGACACAGAAAGACTTATGTAGGGGCAATGCCGGGACGTCTGGTAGAAGGACTGCGCCAGGCAGGAGTTGCCAATCCGCTGATGCTTTTAGATGAGATCGATAAGGTAAGCAGTGACTACAAGGGAGATACTTCCTCTGCTTTGCTGGAAGTATTAGACGGGGAGCAGAATGTAAAATTCCGCGATCACTATGTAGAAGTTCCTGTGGATCTTTCCCAGGTACTGTTTATTGCCACTGCCAATACCACCCAGACCATACCGGGACCATTACTTGACCGTATGGAACTGATCGAGGTAAACAGCTATACAGAAAATGAGAAGTTCCACATTGCAAAGGACTATCTGGTAGGAAAACAGATCGAGCGAAATGGCCTTACACCACAGCAGATTGTATTTTCCGATAAGTGTCTGGAAAAGATCATCCACAATTACACCAGAGAAGCCGGTGTGCGAAACTTAGAGCGCCGGATCGGGGATGTGTGCCGCAAGGCAGCCAGAAAATATCTGGAAAAGAAGCAGGGACCGATCCGTGTAAATGAAGGAAATCTGGAAAAATATCTTGGAAAAGAGAGAGTCTCTTTTGAAGATGCCAATGAAGAAGATGAAGTAGGTATTGTAAGAGGTCTGGCATGGACCAGCGTAGGCGGCGATACCTTACAGATCGAAGTAAATGTGATGCCTGGAAAAGGAAATCTCCTTATGACAGGTCAGATGGGTGATGTAATGAAGGAGTCAGCTCAGATCGCTCTGACTTATGTGCGCTCGATCTGTCCGGATTACCAGGTGGCAGATGATTACTTTGAAAAACATGATCTGCATCTGCATATTCCGGAGGGTGCAGTTCCAAAGGATGGCCCGTCTGCAGGTATTACCATGGCAACAGCTATGCTTTCTGCTGTAATAGGACGGAAAGTTCTGGCAAAAGTGGCTATGACCGGTGAGATTACCTTAAGAGGAAGAGTGCTTCCGATCGGCGGCCTGAAGGAGAAGATCCTGGCAGCCAAGATGGCCCACATTAAAAAAGTCCTGGTTCCGGATAAGAACCGGCCGGATATGGCAGAATTATCAAAAGAGATCACCAGAGGTTTGGAGATCGTTTATGTTAAAAATATGGATGAAGTAATAAAGGAGGCATTTGTATGATCATCAGAGATGTAAATCTGGAAACAGTCTGCGGTGTTACCAGCAAACTTCCGGACAACACACTGCCGGAGTTCGCTTTTGCAGGAAAGTCAAATGTAGGAAAATCCTCATTGATCAATGCACTGATGAACCGGAAAGCCTACGCAAGAACTTCTTCCCAGCCTGGAAAGACCCAGACCATTAACTTTTACAATATCAATAAAGAGTTGTACTACGTGGATCTTCCTGGATATGGTTATGCCAAGGTTTCACTGGAAGCCAAGGAAAAATGGGGCAAGATGATCGAGCGTTATCTTAGAAACTCCGCCATGTTAAAACTGGTTTTTCTTCTGATCGATATCCGTCATGAACCATCTGCCAACGACAAGATGATGTATGACTGGATCATCTATAACGGCTATCATCCGGTGATCATTGCTACCAAATTAGACAAGATCAACCGCAGCCAGATCCAGAAAAATGTAAAGATCGTCCGTCAGGGTCTTGGAATGGAAAAAGATGGGATCATTATCCCGTTTTCTGCTGAAACAAAGCAGGGAAGAGATGAGATCTGGAGGCTGATCGAAGATACCATGGCAGATGTAAATGAAAATACAGCTGCAGAGGCAGAAGAGAAAACAGAAGAATAATTAAGGGAACATATATAAAAAATGTGCTCTGACACAAAAACACGACCGGGAGAAAAACTCTCAGGTCGTGTTTTTTGATGATTTATTACGATTGACTGCCAGTATATCGCAGGTGCGGCGGTCATGGATGATCACAGTGTTTCTCAAAATTTAAGACAGCAGGGTATGCATCACATGAGAATAAATCTCCTGGCTTTTACGTCTCCAGGCGCCGCATACAGCTTCCGCCTGCTCTTTGTCAGGAACAGAAAGGTCCAGCCCGATCAGGACTGCCTTATTTTCACGTACTTCACAGTGGACGATGTAGTCCTGGTTGGTACCTTTGTAAAAGTCGGCGGTGGTACCTACCTCTTCACGCAGGCGGAATTTATTTTCCTTTAAATATTCATCCATGTCATTGATAATGGCAGGAGAAATATTTTTGCCAAAGAAGTTTAAGGTTTCTTCCCCTTCTTTGGTAATATCATAGCGGGTGCTGGAGTGGCTGGCTTCTTTGTGGATCAGCCCGGCATCCTCTAATTCATTTAAGGCCTGCTGCAGTGTGAAATAAGTAGTATAGTCGTGTTCTGTAAAAAAGCTGGTCAGCTGTGCATTGGTAAGAGGAAAATTCACCTGTTTTAACAGATACAGGTTCATCAGTTTATATAAAGTCATAGGTTCCGTAAGCATTATTTCACACTCCGTTAAAAGATTTCTGAACATTCTTATCTATCATAACAAGTTTGCTTCTTTAAATCAAGACAGATTTCACTTTTAAAACAGAAGGAATTGTGTTATCATGGGGGTTAGGTGCTATGTGCCAGTGGCAAATGTTCAGCACCAATCGAAGCGAAGCAAAAATGCGGGAGTGCAAAGCTTACAGCAATCCGGCATTTGAGAAACTGACAGATAAATATGCGAGAGTACATATAGATACAGGTGGTAGTGTATGAGAGAACGGATCAACCGCCTGGCCCGCGGGATCATTGACAGCAGCGTGCCAGAGCTGGTGATAAAACCAGAGAGGATCGAAGGGGTCCTTTCACCGGGAGAGTCCGTGCGGGGAGAATTTTCCGTTCAAAGCGGAAATGACCTGTATATTAAAGGACTGGTGTATTCCGGAAATGAGAGAGTAAAATTAGAAAGCGAAGCATTTGGTGGACTTCGCAATCACATTATATATAACATCGACACCCGATACTTAGAGGATGGAGATACAGTTAAGGGATCTTTTTACCTGGTCACAAACGGAGGCGAGAAAGAGATTCCTTATTCTTTGCGCATACAGACAGGAAACAGGACAGAGGAACTGGGAAGCTTAAAAACCCCAAGGGATTTTGCAGCTCTGGCAAAGAAAAACTGGGAACTGGCCCTGCGCCTGTTTGAATATCAGGATTTTACAGAAGCGCCTTTTATGCAGGATGTGCAGGCAAGGACGATCTATGAGGGTTTAAAGGGAAGAAACGGCAGAAATAATCTGTTAGAGGAATTTTTAGTAGCTCTTCATGTAAAGGAAGCGGTTTCCCTGCGTACAGACGGGGAAAAGATCCTGTTAAATGCACCGGAAACCATTACAGAAGGTGTGATCGGGCTTACAGCCAGTGGCTGGGGCTATGTAAAAATACAGGTAGAAGCAGACGGGGATTTTCTTGCTGTGGAAAAAAATGCAGTGACCACCCGTGAGTTTGACCAGGGCAACTGCCAGATCCATTACCAGATCCTTCCACAATATCTTCATGTCGGAAGAAACTTTGGTTCTGTGCGCATCCGTTCCCTGCGCCAGGAATTTGTTTTCCCTGTAGAAGTAATAAAGAAAAATGTTCAGGGAGCAGATGGAAGAGAGAAAAAAACAGCAGATAAGGCATCTGTCTGTGAATTTTCCCGTCTGCGCCTGAAACAGGAATTTACAGATGAGGGAGATTTTTCTGTAAACAGCGGGTTATTAAAGAAAACAGAAAATCTCCGTGCCAGATATCCGGAAGATATAGCTGTACGTTTGTGGCGGACAGAACAGCTTTTTAAAGCAGGAAGAAAAGATGCGTATACAGCGGCTCTTGCAGAGATCGGAGATCCTGTTTTAAGATGCAGGGATACAAGACCGGAAATCTACTGCTTTTATCAGTATTTAGAGCTGTTAAATGAGCCTTCTTCTGAAGAGAAAAAGGCAGCACTGGCCCGCTACATACGTAAGCTCTTAAATGAAAACAGGAAAACGGATGGCTGGCTTCTTAACCTGTTAGTAAAAACAGACAGGACCTGCCTGCAAAATCCGCTGGAGCTTTATGAACAGATGCGCTCCATGTTCGGATATGGCTGCAGAAGCCCGTTTTTATATGGACTGGCCTGCCGCCTTCTTAAGATGCATCCGGATCTGTTTGTAAAAATGGGAGAATTTGAGATCCAGGTCTTCCTTGGTGGATTAAAAAATGGCTGGCTGGACCAGAACCTGGCTGTAAAAGCTGCTTTATCCCTTTCAGAGGTAAAGCATTACAGGAAGATCCTGGAAAGACTGTTAGTAAATTTATACAGATCCTATCCGGAAATGCAGGTATTAGAGGCATTATGCGGTCTTCTGATCCGGGGAGAAAAGAAAGACAGATCCGCCTTTGGCTGGTATGAGAAGGCCTTAAAAGCCCATATCAATCTTACAAGGCTTTATGAATATTTCCTTTATTCTCTGCCGGATGATTATGGACATGCCCTTCCAAAAGAAGTGCTATTGTATTTCTCTTATGATAAATCTTTAGACCAGGCCAATAAAAGTGTGCTGTATAAAAACATTTTACAGTATGTAAACCCTTCTACGGAACTGTATCAGGTCTATGTGCGGGAAATGGAGCAGTTTGCCATGGAACAGCTGCTTGCAGGCAGAATGAACGGCTGTCTGGCTGTGATCTATGAGCACATGATCTATACAGATATGATCGATCCCAGGGCTGCAGGGATCCTGCCAAAGATCCTTTGTTCCAGCCGCGTAAAATGTGATGATCCGAGAATGAAATATGTGATCGTGCGCTGTGAGGAATTAAAAGAGGAAGAGGCATTTTTATTAGAACATGGGGAAGCTTATGTTCCGGCTGTTTCTAAGAATACAGTCCTGTTTTTCCAGGATGCATATGGGGGAAGATATCTGAATATAAGCCATCGGAAACTGCCGGTCATGGACCGGAAAGAGCTCCTTGACCGCTGTTATGAGGTATATCCGGATCATCCTATCTTAAAGCTTCGCGCCTGTGAGGCTGTGTTAAAAAAAGGCGTGGAAAAAGAGGAGGAAGCCCTTCTTTTAGAAGATACCTTAAGCCAGTTAAAGCTGAATCCTGTATTTGAGAAAAAGCTTCTTCATCTGGTAACAGAATATTACTGTAAAAAGGCTGTTTCCAAGGAAGAAGAAGAGCGGTGCGCTTTCCTGATCCAGTTAGATAAGGACCTGCTGGAGCCGTCCATGCGAAGAAAGATCTGTGAGATCTTTATAGACTGTAATTATTTAAGAGAAGCATATAATATGCTTTTAACTTATGAAATAGAAGATGTGGATCCGGAGAAGCTGTTAAAGCTTTGTACCCGTATGATCTTACAGCAGCTGTTTGACCAGGATGACCGTTTACTGGAACTGTCCTGGAGAGTGTTTGAGGCTGGAAAAGCGGACAGCGTGATCTTAGATTATCTCTGTGAACATTTTAACGGGACCACTTCCCAGATGTATGAGATCCTGATCCAGGCAGTAGGGGAACATGTGGAAACCTATGATCTGGAAGAACGTCTGTTAGCTCAGATGTTGTTTACAGGCAGCTGTGACCAGATTGATTCTGTATTTGACCTTTACATGAAGCGCAAGCGCACCAGGGAAAGTATGGTAAAAGCATATTTTACCCAGAAGTGTATCCAGTATTTCCTGGAAGAAAAGGAGATCGACAGTCAGATCTTCCAGTACCTGAAAAATGCAGTGGGCGCGGATCCTGGCAAGGAAAAGATCCCTACGATCTATCTGCTGGCTCTTACCCGTTACTATGCAGGACAGGCAGAGATCACGGCAGATGAGAAGAAACAGCTGCAGATCATGGTAAATATTCTGTTAGAGTCAGAAATGGTATTTCCATATATGAAGGATCTGGGACGGTTTGTTTCTATCCCGGAAGACATTATGGATAAGACCATGATCGAGTACCGGGGAGACAAAAATGTACAGCCCTGGATCGAAATGCGTATCCTTCCCCAGGAGGACCATTTTACCAGGGAAGAGATGAAACGGGTATATCAGGGCATTTATGTAAAGAAACTGACCCTGTTTAAGGGAGAACTTTTAGAATACCAGATCTATGAACGGGGCGAAAAGGGCGCTGTTCTTGTAAAAGAAGGCCGTACCTGCTGTGACCCGGAAAGAGCCGGAAGAGAAAACAGCCGCTTTGCCTGCTTAAACCAGATGTCAGAGGCAGTGGCAAAGCAGGATGCAGAAGGGCTTTTAGGGGCAATGGAAGATTATGTAAAACGATCAGCTGCCCTGGGGATCCTATTTCCTGTGAACTGACGTGTTTTTGAAATGGGATCCAAAAAGATTTCAAACGTACATATGAACTACAACGGAGGAAACAAATAGATGGAAGGACTTGTGATCGGGTTAGATCTGAATGACGATTATTCCCAGATCAGCTGCAATGAAAAAGAAAAGTCCTGGACAGTTCCTACAGTGATCTGCCGCAGAAAAGAGAAAGAAACCTGGCTCATAGGAGAAGAAGCCTATGCAGCCACTCTTTTAGGCGAAGGCGTGATCGTAGACAAGCTGCTTAAAATGGTCCGCAAGGAGGGAACTTCTACTATAGGAGGGATCTGCTATACAGGTACGGATCTATTAAAGATATTTTTGAAAAAGCTGTTAGACTGTCCTTTTAAGGAATTCCATACAGACCAGGTGGAGCAGCTGGTGATCACCATGCACGGAACAGACGCAAAAGTAACAGACTGCCTGATGTACTGTGCAGATTATCTGAACATTCCCAGGGACCGTGTCCATGTGATCAGTCATACAGAAAGTTTTGCTTACTATGTGCTCAGTCAGCGCAAAGAGCTGTGGAGCAACCAGGTAGGTTTATTTGAGTTATCAGAAGACCGGCTCTGCTATTATGAAATGAAGGTACAAAGGGGCATGCGCCGCAACATGGTCCAGGCAGAAGCACAAAACCAGGAAGAAGCCTTTGATTTAGATATCCTTGACTCCCCTTCCGGAAGCAAGCTGGCAGATCAGATCCTTTGTTCCTGTGGGGAAAAACTTCTGGAAAATAAGCTGTTTTCAACCGTATTCCTTACAGGAAAAGGCTTTGAACGTCAGGACTGGGCAATCGGTTTTATGAAACTTGCCTGCAACCGGAGAAGGGTGTTTGTGGAAAATGTGCTGTTTTCCAAGGGAGCAGCGATCAAGGCAAGGGACTATATGGTTCAGGGAACGGAATTTCCCTATGTGTTTGTCTGTGAAGGTAGATTAAAGGCAGAAGTAGCCCTGAAAGTCATGCGTGCAGGAAAAGAGATCATGCTGGCAGTTGCCTCCTATGGGGATAACTGGTATGAGTCAAAAAGTTCTCTGGAACTGATCTTAGATGGACAAAAAGAGATCGAATTTCTTATTTCCCATCTGGACTCCCGGAAAAAGAGAGCCGTTTCCGTGCCCCTTACAGGTTTTCCTGACCGGCCGGAAAAGACTACCAGGATCCGGATGAATATTGGATTTACAGATGAAAATACCATGGCGGTGGTGATCCGGGATATGGGCTTTGGAGAGCTGTTCCCGGCATCTGATGCAGTGATCAGACAAGAGGTAATCTTATGAGTTTATTATTGTGCAGAAGGGAAAAAGTAAAACATCCCTTTTATATTGAAGTTCTGGGGATCCATATATATTCTTCCCAGGAACTTTGCTATGTGATCTACCATCATCCCCTTCTTGTGATGAATGATTTTGTAGATGCCTCTTTGTTTTTCTTTGTGAAAAATGAGCTGGGACTTGGCTTTCTTGCAGGACGCATGGAAAAGCTGGTGGAAGCCGGCGGCCGCCCGGAAGAGGCTTTGTACCTGTTCCTTTCTGAATGTGATTACTATACAGAAAAAGAGATACAGAAATTTAAGCAGGTAACGGCTTCTTACAGAAACCTTTCTCAAAATGCTTATGGAAAGGCAGTGGCAGATTATCTTTTTTCCCAGAAACAGTATGGAAAAGCACTGCAGAAGTATGAAAAACTGACCGAGGAAGGGGAACGCAAAAAAGGAGAAGAGGCATTCTGGTCCCAGGTCTATCAGAACTTAGGGGCTGCCTGTGCCCAGATGTTCCAGTTCTCCAGAGCATATAAGGCATATGATACAGCCTATGGATTAAAGGAAGAGGATCAGATCCTGGAAAAGATCTATTTTCTTACCTGTTTTGCTCCGGGACTTTCCATTGATGAAAGCTATGAGGCTCTTTTTAAGCCAGAATGGAAGGAAGAATGGAAAGGGAAACTGTCCCAGGCAGAAACAGATGCCAAACAGGCAGCAAGTGTGAGAAATTTAAGAGCCCTGTGGAAACAGGATCCTGAAGGACAGTTAGAAAAGGCAAAAAAACTGATCAGCAAATGGAAAAGTGAGTACAGGAAACAGGAGGCATAATCATGGCTTTTCAGGCAGCAAAGGAATTTCTGGAAAAAAGAGGATTTGGAGACAGGATCAAAGAGTTTGATGTTTCCAGTGCAACGGTAGAGCTGGCAGCAGTGGCAGTAGGCTGTGAACCGGCCCACATTGCAAAAACATTATCCTTTTTAACAGGAGAAGGACCGGTCCTCATCGTGGCAGCAGGAGATGCGAAGATCGACAATCACAAATATAAATCCTTTTTCGGTGTAAAAGCAAAAATGCTGACCGTAGAGCAGGTGTCTGAACTGATCGGCCATGAGGTTGGGGGTGTATGCCCTTACGGTATCAAAGAGGGCGTAAAGGTGTACTTAGATGAGTCTTTAAAGCGTTTTGATGTAGTTTATCCTGCCTGTGGAAGCAGCAATAGTGCTGTAAAACTGTCCATCCCGGATCTGGAAAAGTCCTGCGACTTTGAACAGTGGGTGGATGTGTGCAAGCTGCCTCAGTAAAGATACATCTATAATAACTTTGCTCTTGACAAATCTGTAAAAAATATTTATGCTTGAAAACAGCAGTATAAAAAATGGTGATGAACAAGAGGAGTACATTTTTAAGACCCTCAGAGAAAGCGGCTCACTGGCTGAAAGGCCGCTTGGGAATACTTGAAAATGGAAGGTAGCTTGTGAGCCGGACAGGTGAGAAAGATACATTAGCCTGTTCCGTTGGCCCGCGTTAAGGGAGCGAGTACGAAAGGCTTTAAAATATATATAAGATATGTTTCAGGTTTTCGTATTCCATGAGATGACCGGATATGGATGATATATGTGTTGTACATATCGGTTGGATCAAAGGTGGTACCGCGATACAGTCGCCCTTTGCTTCCCCTATGGGATGCAGAGGGCTTTTTGCTGTTTCAAATGGATACAACCTCTGCCAGGAGGTTTACTGCAAAGAGAAAAGCTGTACTTATTAATGTTCTCTCGGAATCTTTTTGTACCTGATTTTGTGAGAAGATTTTTTGTCAGTTGTGCCCAAATTTCTGAGGCGTACGTGGTGCGTACGTTGATGAAATTCGGGCACAGCTGGCGGAAAATCGGCCACAAAGGCAGGTGCAGGAAAGACTCCGAGAGGACATATTATAAAAAGGAGAATTCAGATGAAGGAACTGGAAAAGACCTACAATCCGGCGGAAATTGAAGACCGCCTCTATGACAAATGGCTGAAGGGAAAATATTTCCACGCAGAAGTAAACAGAAGTAAGAAACCATTTACCATTGTTATGCCGCCGCCAAATATTACCGGCCAGCTGCATATGGGACATGCACTGGATAACACCATGCAGGATATCCTGATCCGCTATAAGAGAATGCAGGGATACGAAGCATTATGGCAGCCAGGAACTGACCATGCAGCGATCGCTACAGAAGTTAAGGTTATCAACAAGCTGAAGGAAGAAGGCATCAGCAAGGCAGATCTTGGAAGAGAAGGCTTCTTAAAGGAATGCTGGAAGTGGAGAGAAGAATACGGCACCCGTATTGTAAAACAGCTTCACAAATTAGGCTCTTCCGCTGACTGGGACAGAGAGCGTTTCACTATGGATGAAGGCTGCTCTGACGCTGTTCTGGAAGTATTTATCAAATTATATGAAAAAGGATACATTTACAAAGGTTCTCGTATTGTAAACTGGTGCCCTGTATGCAAGACTTCTATTTCTGATGCAGAAGTAGAGCATGTAGAGCAGGACGGTTTCTTCTGGCACATCAACTACCCGGTAGTAGGAGAGCCAGGACGCTTCGTAGAGATCGCAACAACCAGACCTGAGACTCTCTTAGGCGATACTGCAGTTGCTGTAAACCCGGATGATGACCGTTACAAAGACATTGTTGGAAAGATGCTGCAGCTGCCATTAACCGACCGTCAGATCCCGGTTATTGCAGATGAGTATGTAGATAAGGAGTTTGGTACCGGCTGCGTTAAGATCACACCTGCTCATGACCCAAATGACTTTGAGGTTGGAAAGCGCCACAACTTAGAGGAGATCGTTATCTTAAATGATGACGCTACCATCAACGTACCTGGACCATACTTTGGCATGGACCGTTATGAGGCAAGAAAAGCCATGGTAGCAGACCTGGACAAAATGGGCCTGTTAGTAAAGATCGTTCCTCATTCCCACAATGTAGGTACCCATGACCGCTGCAAGACCACAGTAGAGCCTATGGTAAAGCAGCAGTGGTTTGTAAAAATGGATGAAATGGCTAAACCTGCCATTGAAGCATTAAAGAGCGGCCAGTTAAAATTCGTTCCGGAAAGCTTTGGAAAAACCTATCTTCACTGGTTAGAGAACATCCGTGACTGGTGTATTTCCAGACAGTTATGGTGGGGCCACAGAATTCCTGCTTATTACTGCCAGGACTGCGGTGATGTAGTTGTTGCAAAAGAAGCTCCAACTGTATGCCCGAAGTGCGGTAAGAACCATTTCAAGCAGGATGAAGATACTCTGGATACCTGGTTCTCCTCTGCATTATGGCCATTCTCCACTCTTGGCTGGCCAAATAAGACAGAAGATCTGGATTACTTCTACCCAACTGATGTACTGGTAACCGGATACGATATTATCTTCTTCTGGGTAATCCGTATGGTATTCTCCGGTATTGAACAGACCGGCAAATGCCCATTTAACACAGTACTGATCCATGGTCTGGTAAGAGACTCCCAGGGACGTAAGATGAGTAAATCCCTTGGAAATGGTATCGATCCTCTGGAAGTTATTGACAAGTACGGCGCAGACGCTCTGCGTATGACCCTGATCACAGGAAATGCACCTGGAAACGATATGCGTTTCTACTGGGAGCGTGTAGAAAACAGCCGTAACTTTGCAAATAAGGTATGGAACGCTTCCCGTTTCATTATGATGAATATTGAAAAGGCAGCAGATGTTTCCGGTGTTACTGAAAAAGACCTGACACTGGCAGATAAGTGGATCCTTTCCAAGGTAAATGCCCTGACTAAGGATGTAACTGAAAATCTGGACAAGTATGAATTAGGTATTGCTCTTCAGAAGGTATATGACTTTATCTGGGAAGAGTTCTGCGACTGGTACATTGAGATGGTGAAGCCAAGACTGTACAATGAAGCAGATGAGACCAAGGCTGCAGCTATCTGGACCTTAAAGAATGTACTGATCCAGGCATTAAAGCTGCTGCATCCATTTATGCCATTTATCACTGAGGAGATCTTCTGCAACTTACAGGAAGAGGAAGATACCATTATGCTTTCTAACTGGCCTGTATACAAGGAAGAGTGGGCATTTGAGGCAGAGCATGAGGCAACTGAGACCATCAAAGAGGCAGTAAGAGCAATCCGAAATGTACGTACTTCCATGAACGTTCCGCCAAGCAAGAAGGCAACTGTTTATGTAGTATCTGAGGATGATGCTGTATTAAAGATCTTTGAGAACAGCCGCAGCTTCTTCGCATCCTTAGGATATGCCGGTGAAGTCATCCTTCAGAAGGATAAGGCAGGTATTGGCGAGGACGCAGTTTCTGCTGTGATCCACAAGGCAGTGATCTACATGCCATTTGCAGAGTTAGTAGATATTGAAAAAGAAGTTCAGCGCTTAAAGACAGAAGAAAAACGTCTGGAAGGCGAATTAAAGCGTTCTCATGCTATGCTTGGAAATGAGAAGTTCGTAAGCAAGGCTCCTCAGGCCAAGATCGACGAAGAGAAGGCAAAACTGGAGAAATACACCCAGATGATGGCGCAGGTAAAAGAGCGTCTGGCACAGCTGGAGAAATAATCAAATGTGCGAAAGCACGTAAAATAAAAACGGCCCGGATGGCAGAACCTACATGCCGTCTGGACCGTTTTGCCAAACAGGGCGAACAAAAGGCTGAAAAGCTTGTATGAAAAAGGAAAAACAAACGATGAAACTGAAAAATGCTCTGATATTACTTTTAACTGCTACGATCTGGGGTGTTGCCTTTGTTGCCCAGAGCGTAGGCATGGATTATGTGAGCCCTTTTACTTTTAATGGTGTGAGAAGCATCATCGGCGGTCTTGTGCTGATCCCGGTGATCCTTGTTTTAGATCGCAAAAAGAAGGCAGAAGGAAAGGATTATAAGGCACCTGGTGACAGAAAAACACTGATCTTAGGCGGGATCTGCTGTGGCGTTGCTCTTTGTGTGGCATCTAATTTCCAGCAGTTTGGTGTTATGTATACAAGCGTGGGAAAAGTTGGCTTTATCACAGCCTGCTATATTATCATTGTGCCGATCCTCAGCCTGTTTCTTGGCAAAAAGTGCAGTCCGGCCATCGCCGGGGCAGTAGTCCTTGCAGTTGCAGGTCTGTATTTACTTTGTATGTCAGGAAGTGATCATGGACTTCAGAAAGGTGATTTCCTGATCATGATCTGCTCTTTTATCTTCTCCATACATATTATGATCATCGACTATTTCTCACCGGCAGTAGACGGAGTGAAAATGTCCTGCATCCAGTTTCTGGTAAGCGGAACTATTTCCCTGATCTGTATGACGATCTTTGAAGAGCCTCATATCGCCCAGATCCTTGCTGCATGGAAACCGATCCTTTATGCTGGTGTTATGTCCTGTGGTATGGGATATACCTTACAGATCGTAGGACAAAAAGGCGTCAATCCAGCCAGCGCTTCCCTGATCTTAAGTCTGGAGTCCAGTATTTCCGTACTTGCAGGCTGGCTGATCTTAGGACAGAAGCTGACAGGAAGAGAGATCCTTGGCTGCGTTCTTATGTTCTCAGCGATTGTGCTGGCACAGGTTCCGGATGTTATTTTAAGTCGAAAAACCGGGGAAAGATAGAGTTGATAACCGGAAAAAATTTGTATAATATAAAGAGGAAAGGAAACAGATGGAAGCAGAAGCATATTTGAACCGGCTTCCCATGTGGGCCAACAAGAAAAATTCCTTAAAGGATATCCGTATATTTTTAGATCAGATGGGCGGACCGGACCGTAAGATCCCTGCTATCCACGTAGCAGGTACCAACGGAAAGGGCTCTGTCTGCGCGTTTATGACCTCTGTATTAAAAAAGGCCGGTCTGCGTACAGGTACTTTTATTTCCCCTCATCTGGTGGAGATCCGGGAACGTTTTCTTATAAACGGGGAACCGGCAGAGAAAAATGCCTTTGAAGAGGCCTTTGAAACAGTAAAAAAACAGGCGGAACATATGGTAGAAGAAGGCTTTTGCCATCCTACTTTTTTTGAGTTCCTTTTTTATATGGCAATGGTACTGTTTGCCCGTGAAAAAGTAGATGTAATGGTGATCGAAACAGGTCTTGGAGGACGTCTGGACGCGACCAATGTGTTAGAGTCTCCCAAAGTTTGCGTGATCACCTCCATCAGCAGGGATCATATGCAGTATCTTGGAAACACGATCCCACAGATCGCAGGGGAAAAAGCGGGGATCATAAAAATGGGCGTTCCGGTAGTATTTGATGATACAGATAAAGACGCCAGCGCTGTGATCGGTGCAAAAGCAAAGGAAATGAAGGCAGTTTCCCTGCCTGTGTCAAAGCTGCTTTATGATACAGAAGACAGCTCAGAGGGTATTTTACTTAAAGAAAAGGGAGAAAAAGGGCTCAGGCTTTCTATTCCTTTTGAGGCACCTTACCAGGCACAGAATGCAGAGATCGCCGTAACGGCTCTTCGCATTTTACGGGATCAGAAAGGTATTTTTACAGGTATAACAGATGCAGTGATCTGTGAAGGGATCAGTGCAGCCAGATGGCCGGGAAGAATGGAAAAAGCTTCAGAAAATGTTTATCTGGACGGCGCCCACAATCCTGGGGGAATTGCTGCTTTTATCCAGGCAGCAGGAAAGATCCAGAAAAGAACCGGTAAAAAAGCCTGGCTTTTATTTGCTGCTGTGGCAGATAAAGAATATGAAACCATGGCAAAAGAACTTTGTGAAGGTCTTAACTGGGCAGGAATCGGTGTGGTGCATATGAACAGTGACAGAGGGCTGTCAGCAGGGCGGCTTTCTGATGTTTTTAAAACATACGCCTCCTGCCAGGTCGTTTCTTATGAGGATACAGAAGAAGCAATGGAACAGATGCAAAACAGAGCAGGAGATGATCTGCTTTTCTGTGCAGGTTCCCTGTACCTGATCGGAGAATTAAAGGTACAGCTTAAGAAAGGAGAAAAGATACAGTGATCGATTTTGAAGAAGAAATTGAGCGTTTCAAACCAAGCCTTGATGTAGAGGCAGTAGAAGATGCCATTGTAAAAAGCGACCTTACGGATATGACAGACATTATGATGGAACTGATCAAGGAAAGAGACGGAAATAAACGATGATGGATATTGCAGCAAAGAACAGACAGATAGCCAACAGCTATTACAATCTGGGTCTGGAAAAGGCAAAGGTGCGGGACCTTTCCGGAGCAGCACAGTGCCTGAAAAAAAGCCTGCATTTTTCTAAATATCAGACAGATGCCAGAAATCTTTTGGGTCTGATCTATTATGAAAATGGGGAAGTGGCAGATGCATTAGTCCAGTGGGTCATCAGCTTAAACCTGCAGCCGGAAAATAATCTGGCAGATCATTATTTAGATGAGATCCAGAGAAAACCGGGACAGTTAGAAACAGAAAGCCAGAATGTGAAAACATTTAACCAGGCGCTGTGGCATGCACAAAACGGCAGTGATGACCTGGCGATCCTGCAGCTGGCCCGTGTGGTGGCAGCCAAGCCTCATTTTGTAAAAGCCCATCTTCTTCTGGCTCTTTTGTATATGCGCAGGGAAGATTACAATAAGGCAGGACGTTCCCTTTTTAAGATCCTGCAGATCGACAAAAGCAATCCCAAAGCCCTGTATTACATGTCTTTGGTAAAGCAGAATACAGGCCGGGCAGATGCAGAAAAGCGGAAGATGATCAAGGCATTTTCCCACAGACAGATGCAGGATGATGATGTTATCATCCCAAATACCTACAAGGAAAATACCGGTCTTTCCACTGTGTTTCATATTATCATTGGTCTGATCATGGGACTGGTTGCCTTTTATGTACTGGTCCTTCCTGCAAGGGAGAGCAGTTTAAACCGTGTCAGGGATGATGAACTGATTGGCTATATGCAGCAGCTTAATAATGCAAACCAGCAAAATGACAGCTTGCAGCAGGAAAATGATGATCTGAAAGCCCAGAAAGACGAGGTACAGAAAAAACTGGACGAGCTTACAACAGGAAATACCAGTGTCCTGGCCCAGTACCAGAGCCTGATCTGGGTGCTCCAGTATTACCGCACCGGTGATCTGGTAACCGCAGCAAAGACCTTTGCAGACGCAAACTTTGATATGATCGAAGATGAAAATATCCAGGGGATCATAAGCAACATCCGTCAGGATATGGCAGGCAACATCTATCAGAGTCTGGTACAGCAGGGACTGCAGCTGTGGAATGGCGGTGACAAGACACAGGCAATGGATTACTTCCAGGCCAGCTTAAAGATCCAGCCGGATAACCCGGAAGCCATGTTTTATGTAGGCCGTCTGTATCAGGAAAATGGAGATACTGAAAATGCCAATGCCATGTTTGATAAGATCGTTGGAGAACATGGAGACTCTGAGTACGCCCAGAGGGCAGCAACGGCAAGAGGGTATTAAAATGTGTAAAGTTCTCCGGTTGGGAAAACCGGGGTCAGTAATTGAATATTGAAATTATACAGCAGAGAAAAGAATAACAACCTTTTCTCTGTTTTTTTGGCTTTACATACGGATAACGCGCTGACTGCGCGTATGCCAGACTTATATGTCCGGGAGTTTCGTCTGCCGGTCCGGCGGACATCCCATAATAATATTATAAGGAGGAACTGGGAACCATGAAACAGGCAAAAATTACATACGAAGCATTGGGAGATACGTTACTGATCCATATGCCAAAAGAGTTGGATCACCATAACTGCAGGGACTTAAAAAGGGATACGGACCTGATGTTAGATGAAAACTATATCAACCGCATTATCTTCGATTTTGGAAAAACAGAATTTATGGACTCTTCCGGGATTGGGGTCTTATTAAACCGTTATAAGCAGATGGCAGCCAGCAGAGGGACTGTTACTTATTACGGAGCAGGCCCGAGAGTGGTCCGTATCCTTGAAATGGGCGGGCTGGTGCGTCTGATCCGGGGGTTTAAGGACCGTGAAAGTGCTCTGGGAAATTTATAAAAGCAGGAGGATGGAAAAGGTGGAAGGACAGAAGGAACAGACCAGACAGAAAGAACATGTAAGACTGGAATTTGAAAGCAATTCCCGTAATGAAGAGTTTGCCAGGGTGGTGGCAGCTGTATTTATGAGCCGCTTAGATCCCACATTGGAGGAGACCCAGGATGTAAAAACAGCAGTGTCAGAGGCAGTCACCAATGCCATTATCCATGGTTATGGAAAAGAAGGTGGAGAGATATTTTTAGATATGACGGCTGATCCAGCTGAAAAAACACTGACCGTCTGTGTGACAGATACAGGAGCCGGTATCCAGGATGTAAAAAAGGCCATGGAACCCTTATATACAACGGATACCACCGGGGAACGTTCCGGCATGGGATTTTCCTTTATGGAAGCGTTTATGGATGAAGTGACCGTGGAGTCGGAACCGGGAAAAGGGACAGCAGTGACCATGAAAAAACATATTGGAAGGTAAGCTTTATGGATGAGACCCTGAAATTGATCGAATTAGCTCACCAGGGAGATAAAGCAGCCAGGGACAGGCTGGTAACAGACAATATGGGACTGATATGGAGCATTGTAAAACGCTTTGCAGGTCGTGGATATGAACAGGAAGATCTGTTTCAGATCGGAAGTATCGGTCTGATCAAGGCAATCGATAAATTTGACCTGAATTACCAGGTGAGGTTTTCTACCTATGCAGTACCCGTGAGTGTGGGTAAGACGAAAAACAGAAATGGCTAGGTATTTATTCTATTTTTACTAATAATTTACTGATAATGTGCGACAACTTGACGGTTTAACCGTCTTTTTTTGTGCGAAAATTTAATTAGAAGGAGGATGAGATATGTTTTCGGATGAAGTTTTAGAAAAGATTTTTGCCAGAGAGGAATTACAGAGACTTGATTTGCAAACTCAGTCTGCCGTAATTCATGCGATAGAGGAAATACTGGAAGAGGAGGAGCAAAACAATGGTAAATCCTTATCAGAACAATTTTTATAATCCACAGCCAGCGTATCCACAGCAGTTTTATAATCCGTATATGCAACAGCAGAAGCAAATGGAGCAACAGATACAACAGCCGGTCGTTCTACAGCAACCGGTTCAAAGAGGACTGAATGGCATGGTAGTAATGTCTGCGGATAAGATAACAGCTGACTGCGTGCCAATGGACGGATCAGCTGCGTTCTTCCCGAAACAGGATCTGTCTGAAATCTATGTTAAAAACTGGTGTGCAGACGGCACAATAAGGACTTTGATTTTTAGACCTGTAGAAATCACCGGAAACACTAATAAAAACGATCCTGGGCTGTCTGAGAATGTCACAGCTGTATTTGAGCAGCGTTTTGATGAACTGTTCGGAAAAATCGAACAGTTGGAACAGACAATAACCAATTCCATGACAAAGAAAACCACCTTAACAACCAAGAAAGCTGGTGAAGCAGGATGATGAACCCTATGCAGATTATGCAAATGTTTAAAGGCGGTAATCCTCAACAATTTATTCAGCAGATAATGGGAAATAATCAGATAATGAGCAACCCCATGGCAAAAAATGTAATTGATATGGCTCAAAATGGAAATATGCAAGGAATTGAGCAAATGGCGAGAAACCTATGCAAAGAAAAAGGGCTGGATGCCGACCAGGTAATGCAGCAGATAAAAAGTAGATTTGATAATAAGTGACATATTAGAGATCTGTGCACAAAATCTAGGGGATCTCTTTATGAATAATTTTTACGGAGGTAGCAATATGTTTAATTCAAACAATGCACCATTTACAATGCCAGTCATGCCAGCTAATAGCGGCGGATATGGCGCAAATGGGGCTTGGGGCGATGGCGGTTGGCTTTGGATCATCGTGGTATTCGCTTTGCTTTTCGGCTGGGGTAATAATGGCTGGGGAGGATTTGGAGGAAATAACGGTGGTGGTTACGTAGCAACTGCTGCAACTCAGGCTGATATTCAACGAGGATTTGATAATCAAGCTGTAATTTCTAAGCTTGATGGAATTACCAATGGATTATGTGATGGCTTCTATGCTGTGAATAATGGCATGCTGACTGGATTTAATGGTATTAATACCAATATTCTTCAGACAGGCTATGGCATCCAGCAGGCTATCAACGCTGACACAGTAGCGGGAATGCAGAATACAAATGCTATTCAGTCTACACTTGCTAATATGGCAGCTCAAAATGCTTCATGTTGCTGCGAAACCCGGGAAGCAATCCAGGGTGTAAACTACAACATGTCACAGAATACCTGCGCATTACAGAATACAATGAATTCCAACACCCGTGATATCATTGACAGCCAGAATGCGGGAACTCGTGCAATTCTTGATTATCTGTGCAATGAGAAGATTTCTTCTCTGCAAGCAGAGAACAATGATCTTCGTCGGGCAGCTTCTCAGGATCGTCAGAGCGCACTGCTTACAACTCAGATGGCTGCTCAGACTAATCAGATCATCAATGCAGTACGTCCAACACCGGTTCCGTCTTTCCCAGCATCTAACCTGTATGGGTATGGATACAATGGTTGCGGATATAATAATGGATGCGGATGCTGACAACAGAATAAGCGTAACTTAACCAAAAAGGTTATGTCTGCATAGCAGAATTACATCAGGGCAGGCTTAACGGTCTGCCCTTGTTTTATGGAGGTAGAATTATGGCTGAATATGTGGCTACTGCTACTCAGGAAGTGGCACAGAACGGGAACGTGACTTTTACAAATACTGCCGTACAAGGCGGAAACTGCATTAAGCACCGGGAAGGTTCCGGAATTATTACGCTTAGAGGAATAACCAATCAATGCCGGGCAAGATATTTCGTGGATTTTTCTGCGAATATTGCGGTTCCGGCCGCGGGAACTGCGGGAGAAATTTCTTTAGCAATTGCTATTGCAGGGGAACCGGTTCTTTCTTCTCAAATGCGTTCTACGCCAGCTGCGGTATCTCAGTATAACAACGTATCTGCCGGGATTTACATTGATGTTCCGGCCGGATGCTGCGTAAACATTGCGGTTGAAAATACCAGCACACAGGCTATTGAAGTGGCTAATGCTAATATCGTAGTAACGAGGGAGGCGTAGCAATGGATATTAAAAGAATGCATGATATGATTGAAAAACTGTCTGAGACAGCTAAGTGCGAATTTGACAAAGGGATTGAGAATGTGGATGCTTGTGAAATGGGGCAAGTAACAGATATGCTCAAAGACTTAGCTGAAGCTATGTACTACAGAACTCTTACAAAAGCAATGGATGAAGCAGAAGATGATGAGATCATGGAAATGTTTGATCGGTATGGTGACGGCCGCCGATTCTACGATCATTACCGCTATTCTGACGGAAGATTTGCTCCAAAAGGCAGAGGCTCTTATCGCAGAGGATATGAGGGACCATATTGGAGAATGACCCCGGAAATGTATAAAGACATGCAGGAATACCGGGATATGGACAGAAATACCGGGCGGATGTATTACACTGAGCCAAGTATGACCATGAGCGAAAGCAACTATGATAGAGCAAAGCGCAATTACACCGAAACAAAAGAACTGCATAGAGCTAATACTCCGCAGGACAAAGAAGCCAAAATGAGAGGACTGGAAGATTATTTCAAAGAAATCTCTTCTGACATCACGGGGCTGCTGTCTGATATGACACCGGAAGAAAGGACTATGCTTAAATCTAAGATTTCTGCATTGGCTACCAAACTGTAATGATGAAGAGGAACTATCGTCTGCTATCCAGGCGGTAGTTCTTTTTGAAAGGGGCAAATTATGTTTGAAATTAATGGGATACAATGGACCATAAGCAGAGTGTCTAGCGGAAGCACCTTCCTGATGCGCTCAGACGGCTCAGAAACCGTTGGAGTGACCGATTGGAACAACAAAACCATTTACCTAAATAAACGGCTTAAAGGGGCATTTCTGCGCAAAGTTTTGGCACACGAACTCTGCCATGTGTTCTGCTTTTCATACTCAATCCATATGCCTATTGAACAAGAAGAATATATGGCGGACTGGATCAGCATGTATGGGACGGACCTGGTGTATTTGCTAGACAATTTAATGTTACTTAATTCACAGAATAATGGTATCCTAAATACAGGAGATTGATTGGTGCGATTTGGATTTTTACCTTATTATTCTTCTGTATCCTCAGCAGCTACGCGGCACATATAGCCGCCTAAAAATATGCACATTGCCAGTAAAAATCTAACATGATTGTTCTTTCTTCCCTTCACCCTGGGAGCTGGGAGATAAACACCGCCGCCCGGTATTAGGCTGGGCCTGCATCCCCTGCGGCGGCTTGTTAGTCTTGATCTACATACACTCGTACAAAAGTTTTATTAATGTTCTATCCATTTTTCGACCTCCTTAATACTCGATAAATACAAATTCCTCATTGTTTTCTAGCTCTGCAACTCGATTGCCTAAGGTTATGAGCATAAAACCAGCTGCCCTGTAATCTTTTATAAGGCTTTCAAAGTGTTTTCTGTTTGCTGCGGTGATTTTGTATCTTCTCATGTTTTTGCCTTTCTGGTCTGCCTCATCAGCACCGGGAGACCGTCCCGCGGTGGACGCCCTGGCGGGCGTTTCGGCTTAATCTGCTAAAATCATCCTGGCGGTATTGAAAACATACAACCGATTGAAACGGTGCTTTTTAAAGTTTTCATTTTCTGCGATTTTTGCGCCTGTATTTGGGTATTTGAGTGTTAAAACGGTCAAATACTTTTCTAGCAAATCATCGGGGCATAACAGGCAATTTATAGCGTTCTGGATAGTGCTTTTATTGCTATTTTGTCCAATCCCGTCTAGGTCAACGCCTTTTTCTTTCTCCAGTCTATCAAGCTCTTTCAACAATTCGTTCTTTGTCATGGTTCCGTTCTCCTTTCGTTTGCCCTGTCTCATCGGTACAGGTGGGGCAGTTCCTACAGACCGCCGGGCGGCGGTTTCGGCTATGAAAGCTTCATAAAAATATCAATTGTGAGTTCTGCAAGCGCTCTTTTCTTGTCGCTCATGTATCCGCGACGTTTGCTCTTTAACGCCTTGGCTGCTGACTGGAGGTTATTAACTCCATAATTTGCTGCTTTGTTCAGCTTCTCCCATTCTTCCGGGGTTACTCTTATAGCTTTAAGTGTTGCCGGGTTAATGCTGTAATCGTCTTTATCTTCTGGGTGCAGGTCTTGGCATAACGGAATGTAGTCATGCGTTCCCATGTTTTCGCCGATGTTCCAGATCTGATAACTTACCGGGATTCTTCCGACAATCTCGAATACGTCCGTTTTTCCGAAAGACTCTGAATAGATTTTTCCGTTTTCAATTTTGATGTTTTTCATGTTTTCTATCTCCTTTTGCTTGGTGAGCTGTTTTCTTTAACTGTCTATATAATACATTAAATTTAATGTAATTGCAATACACAAATACACCAAAAATAAAGCATTACAAGCTATAAATATTTGTGCATTATTTATAATGTAAACCTATTGAAAATGGTTCAAAAATAATGTAAAATATTTATGGAGGTGAAAATATATGCTTAAATATAAATTTGATGTGTTAGATACGCTAAAAGAAAGTGGATACACTACAACAAAGCTAAGAAAGGAAAAGTTGCTGGGGGAAAATGCGATCCAGTCTTTAAGACATGGGGAAATGGTCGGAATCATAGCACTTGATAAAATTTGTACGTTGTTAGACATGCAGCCCGGAAACATTATAAAATATGTAGAAAATGATCAGAAATAGAAACATTAAAAATAATGTAGAAATATATTGACATTGCATTATAAACGGTGTATTATAATAACTGTAAAGAGTAGTAAATAAAAATCAGGAGGAAGATAACATGAGAGATAATACAAGAGAAATGGAAATGTTTTTATACGGAACAAAATTAACGAGATCTAATGGTGAATATTTTTTACAGGGTATTCCTGTAAAAGTATATTTAACAAATGGAAAATACCATATACATACAGACATTAATTTTCCCGAACCTGCAATTTTTCGGGAAACGGATGATGACGAATGGTGCTATTTTATATATGAGTTTTATATTGATGACTATGGTAATGTTTTTACATCAGCCATAAATCACGGACGTAGTAGATATCCTGATGAGAAAGTAGGATACGTTAAGCAGGAGGATGTTATCAAGGCAAACAGAGAAATTTTAAGAAGAGAATATGCGGCAGCTGTTGGAGATGAAAATTACGAAAGGGCACGACTTTTAAATTTGTTGAAATATTTTTCAAAAACGGGTCAAGAGTGGGATGAAAGGGGAAGAAAATAAAAAGAAACTCTTTGTGTGCGGGGAATACTATATCTCTAGAATTAAATCAAGGATCAACCCCGCCAAAGAGTTTCTGAAAACATTATAACATAACTATCGAAAAAAGAAAAGAGGTAAAATATATGTCTTGGTATGAAGGAAAGCACTCATGCGGTCATGAGGGTGGTATAGAGCTTGTGGGCACAAAATCCTACAAGGAATGGAGGGCAAAACAGTATTTTTCCGATTTGTGTCCAGACTGCAAGCAAAAAGAAAAGGAAGAAAGAAATAAAGAGATTGCAGAACAGTATGATATGCCCGATCTGAGCGGAACGGAAAAACAGATCGTCTGGGCAAATACAATAAGGGCAGATTTCCTGGACTATTGTGAAAAACACGAATTGGCGGCAGAATTCTTAATCAAAACAAAAACTGATGCAAAGTTCTGGATTGATAATCGGGATCATATCTGTGATAAAGAGTTTGTGCTGTGTTATGAGGATATTTTGGAAAGAAAGCTACAAGCATCAAGATTTCTGCCGGAAGATACGATCATACCCACAAGCCAGAAATATTATGATACAGTAGAGATTACAGAGTATGTAGATTTAGGTGGTGTTGATCGATATATAAAACTTTGTTACATGAAAAATAGCGATTTCATAAGTCTTGTTAAAAGTAGAGGATATGAATGGAGTCAACGCGTAGGTGGTTGGTGCAAAACATTACCGAAAACTGTAGAGTCTAGTTTTGGAGACGAAGCAGTTGGAGTAGGTAAAATATTGTTAGATAATGGATTTTCTGTTTGTGTCCATGATGAAGATGTAAAAGCGAAGCTGGATAGCTAAAAAGTGGTCATATTCGACCGCTTTTTTGTGCTCTATTGGTTCGTCTGGGTGTCCGTTTGCTAGTCCGTTTGTTAGTTCGTCTGCGGTTCGCACATACCCGCAAAGCCTTGTATTTACTGGGTTTATGATGGTTCGTCTGGTGGTTCATTGGTTGGCTCACTTCCTAGTTCGCCTGGCTTTCACGGCACTTATTTTGGCGTTTTGTGGGCACTTCCAGAGGCGGGGCCGGGCAACTTCTCAAAAGCCCGCAAACCGTCGTAAATCCTAGGTTTTCCAGAGCTCCGAAGATTACAACCGGACCGGATCCAGGCGGCCGGGCAAGGTCAACAGATCAGCAGGCAAACAACACATGCAAAATTTACTTCCTTCCCCTTAATATCCTCTTTTCCCTTCTTCTTTCCCCCGTACCCCCTATTAATATCCTATATCTCTTTTTAATCCCTATTCTGGACTACATAAATATAATATATTATTTTTTTATATTTATTTTTAATATAATCAACGATAATTATTATTAATATATATATATTATATATAAGGGCCTAGGGTATCTGTAAAAATGGTATGGTGTATACGCTTGACAGATAAAAAAATCTGGTGTATGCTTTATTTAAAACATAGCCAAGTCCTGAGGATTGCCCCGGAGCCGTGAGAGGGGCACAAAGTCCAGATCAGGATAGGCAGCAGGAGCAAGGACGGCAATATTTGAGGTTACACGCTCACAGATGGAATCTGATCGGTTCTGTCTGTGGGCGTTTTTATTTGGTTTTTTGGAGGTGATAAAATGGCAAAAAGCAAAACAGTCAATGTGACGGTGTCCGATTCTGGCACGCAAGTAATCCCAGATCGCATTGCTGAGTGCGCATTAGAGTATGAGCAACACATGCCACATCCGGAAAACCTATATAAGCTTTCATCAAGTTCCTTTACCGGACTTATTAAATATATTAACAAAAAGTTATTCGGTAAACCTATAGACAGGTGTATTAATACATTCCACAAGAGCTTGGATATATATACCAACTGCGATTATATATCTGCTATATGGGATAGATATACAGAGTTATGTTATGATTATGATCAAAAGCCTACTATTGAGGAATTTGCTTTAATGGTTGGCATATCGAGAGATACATTATACAGCTGGGCATCTGGTGAGAGTGCCAAGGGGCAGGATTGGTGCGATAGGCTTAGCTGTACGAGGACCGACATGGTACACAAATGGATGAGTGAGTGTAAGCTTGGACGATACAAAGGGGCCGCTGCTGGCAACGTGGGATACATCTTTCTTTGCAAGGCGATTGACGGCCTAGTAGAGACTGCACCGGTGCATATTGAGCAGCCAAAGCCAAAACTTACAGCCGAACAGCTGCCCAGGTTGTTCCCGCCAGATGCTGAAAGTCTCCCGGATACGGACACAGAGACAACAAAAACCATATCTAGCGATTATTAGCAATAAAACCACAAGATATAGTGTTTAACTATTCGTGAAACATTTCTTTAACGAATAGTTAGAAAAACATCCCTGGATCAGCTGCCAGATGATGCCGTAGAGTGTTGATGCAGGCACCGGGGTAGGGGTCTTGGAGATATCCGAAGATGGGCCTACTAAGTCCCCCAAATAACCGCCAAAAACAAAAAGGCGCTCTCCTGGCATAGATAGGATAACCCGATAAACTGTATAGATACAGCTTCTATGCCGATAAAACAATATAAAACACAAAGGAATGATACCAAATGGGTAATCGTAGAGTGGTTTTAAAAGGCCGGACATTAAGAATTAGACTTGATGATGATATAGCAAATAAGCTGTTTGAGGAAAAGAATCGAACAGATAAGAGTGTATCACAGATAGTTAGACAGGCGGTAAGTGAGTATTTTAGACTAAAGCGAAAATAACAAAATATACGGGAGATGGTTGGATGGGAAGAGCTGAAATACGTAGGATACAAAAGGCTGCGCAAAGAAAGCAAAATACATATACGCTGACGCAATCGCAGATAGAACAGCTAAAGCAAGTAGCTTATGAAGAAGCGGTAGCGGAGGCAATGAAATTGATGCTGACAATTCCTCTGGAAGTTCTGGCAAAAGATTATTGGCCCAGATCAGCAGAGAAAAGATGCCCCGGATTCGTTCAAAAGGTTTTAGATCTGTATGAACAGTATGAGGCGGGAAAAGTATCAATGGAGTCCATGGTAGAGGATTTATGGGAATATGGTGGCGTTCGGTTTGAAACGGAAAAGGAGAACACAAAATGACATTTGATGAATTTCAGAAAGGTTGCCTGCGCACTGCAAGCGGGGTGACAGTGGCCACAAAGGAAAATATGCTCCTAAATGGTATTTTAGGGGCGGCCGGTGAATCAGGTGAACTTGCAGATCTGATAAAAAAGGAATTATTCCAAGGTCATCCGCATGACAGGGATCACTACATCGAAGAGTGTGGTGACGTGCTATATTATTTAGCCCTGATTGCTGAAGCTCTGGGGACAACATTAGAAAACGTTGCCATTACAAATAACCGCAAGCTCTGGGAACGATACCCGAATGGTTTTGAGGCGGACAGATCTTTGCATAGAAAAGAGGGTGATATTTGATGGAAAATGATGTAATCAAACACCCGGAACATTATACAAACAGAAAACATGAGTGTTGGGATGAAATGGCGGCTGTTTTTGGTAAGGAAGCAGTCATTACATTTTGCAAACTTAATGTTTGGAAATATAGATACAGAGCTGGATCAAAAGGATCCAGAGAAGAGGATCTGGCAAAGGCTGATCGGTATATGGATAAAATGATTTCTCTTCAACAGTAAGGTAAAAGCAATGATTAAAATCGCAAACAAAGAAATCAAAGATGAGTGTCAATATTGTGGTCAAATTCTTACTTGCGAATTATGTAGGCAAGGGCACGGAATAGGTCGGGAAAGAGAAAATGTTTCTCAGATGTTCCGATGTCAGATGCGCCATGAAGAACGGCGCAAAAACAATGGGCTATAGTCAAGCGGTGAAGACACAGGTCTTTGACACCTGGATGCCCGGGTTCAAATCCCGGTAGCCTAGCTGGGGTGTGCATTGGCCCCAATACTTGTATGGTTTTCATATAGGTATCCTCCCTGACCCACTAGCGGAAAGCTGATTAAAGGATCGTCACAAGGTCCGGTGGGGTTCGTGAAAATCAACCTGCGCATTACGTAACTCTTATAGGCAGCCACCTTCTTTCCTATTGTACGACAACCCTCATGTCAGAAAAGACGTTAAAATCCGTTCGGCAGTCACGTACAAGGCTGTCAGGTGCTTGCATATCACCTAGAATGCTTTCACGGGGCATATGCAATTTGGGAAAGCGGTAACAATTGGCGGTGTTGCATCTGACTGTAAATCAGTTCCCTTGCGGTAAACATTGGAGGTTCAATTCCTCTCTTCCCCATTTCCCTAGTTCGGCACAACAAGCTCATGTTGATGCTGTGAATAACTTGTCTGTGAGTAGAGAAAAGACATGCCGGTGATATGAGCTAGTCCGGGGCTCACAGATTATATCCTGGAAGTGCAAAACATTAGGGCTTATAAAGGATGTGTTGTTGGGTCGCTCCCAACTGATCTGAGCGCGGCGGTAAGCCTCAGCAAGAATGACAATGCCGGGATTTAGAGCAATGTATATAGTAAGCGGTTATGCTAGCGGCTGTTTGCGATAATTAAACATTGCTCAAAAACTGGAAACCGCTATGGACCGTTATCTCAGTGGCTAGAGCGACCGCCTCATAAGCGGTTTGTCCTGGGTTCAAATCACAGATGGTCTATTTTTGTATGCTATGTTTGCCCGAGGTGGGAAAATTCATTGCACCCACGCACCATTGCGGTAAAATACCAATCTGGTCAAAAGAGATGTTGTAGATTGCGACGGCAGCCGGGCAAAAAAGAAAGGAATAGTATGTTGATTGTTGCTCTTCAGGACGATGTAGATAATTTATATGCAATATGGAATACAGTTTCTGATAGGTTTTTGGGAGTTAATCTTGGAAAATATGAAGCTGTTGGCATTATTATGGACTACAAAGAAAAATGCACTTTTGAAGATGCTTTGAGCAGAGTAGAACACCCGCAACCATTTTGTGATATCACAAAATGCATATGCGATGAATTGAAACTTTGCAATAATTACTCTAAATCGAAAGAGTGGTTTTTGGCAGAAATCGAAATGACTAGAGAAAAAATAAAAGCATATGCAGAGTGTTTTGACGGAGTTATTGTTGATAACAAAACGAGAATTGAACTATGTAAAAGCCATATAAGGTTTTGTGAAAACGCTATTAAACAATTAAATTAAAGTAATTACCGGCTAATGAACAGAGTTAGCCGCTAACCTAAAAAATTATAGGCAGAGGTCTAATAGCACCTTTGCTTTTTAAGTGGAGGTGCTTTTCTATTGGCATCTGAATATCTAAGACAAAAAATCCAAGAATATGAAAAATACATACAGCTGCATGGAATAGACATATCTGTAGTTGAAGCCTACGCAAAGGCTTGTGACGTGGCTGTAAATGATGAAAATGATATAAGCTATGGTTTGCAGCTTACGAACCGTGCCAAAGAGCTTATAGAAGCTTACTGTGTGGCTCAAACTGGTGGTACAATCTGGGACCTGGAAAAATATGCATTTTCCAGTAAAACCACAAATAAGACAGTGTTGGACCTAATCGAAAAGTTTTATTCAGTATTGTTACTTGAAGCCAGAAATAAAAATGTTGATAGCTTTTTTCGGTACATCGAAAAGAAGAGAGAGCCACGGGAACGATTTTACATGCCTAGGCGTAAGCAATTTTTAAAAATAGGTCTAATTGATGCGCTGCAAGGCATGATTGATGATAAATACGATATTTTGTGTATTAGCCTTATCCCTGGCGCTGGAAAGACCACAATCGAAAAATTCTTTAATGCAGCGGTAATTGGTTGGTATCCAAAAGATTTTAACTTATTCTATTCACATAGCGGTGACATTACCAGAATGTATTACGACGGCATGTACGATATTGTAACCAATTCTGATGAATACGCATGGAATGAGATTTTTCCAGACTTGTATGTTACAAGTACTAATGCAAAAGTTGAGCAGTTCAACGTAGGAAAATATAAGCCGTTCCCGTCTGTCCAATGTACATCTGTAGGAAGTAAGAATGCTGGTAAGGTCCGTGCATCAAAATTTCTTCTGGTAGATGATATGATCGGCGGTATCGAAGAGGCTTTAAATCCGGTTATCCTTGAAAAACTATGGAATAAATACGCTGTAGATGCCCGCCAAAGAAAAATACAGGATACAGACGGACATAATTGCAAGGAAATCCATATTGCCACACGTTGGAGTGTCCATGATGTTATTGGTCGTATCCAAAATATGTACGCTGGAAATCCAAGAGTAAAAGTTATTGCGGTCCCGGATATAGACCCGGTTACTGGCGAAAGCAATTTTGACTATGAGTTCTCAGGATTTACGGTAGATTTCTTTGCGGACCAGCAGCTTTTAATGGATGAAATTTCGTATAAGTGCCTGTATAAACAGCAACCTATTGAGCGTGAAGGCCTCTTGTTTCCGGATGACAAAATTCGTAGGTATCTTAATCTACCGCATGGTACACCGGAAATTATCACAGCAGAATGCGATACGAAGGGAAAAGGAACTGACTTTTTTGTTCTTCCGGTTCTTCAGAAATATGGTGAAGATTACTATTGTGTAGATGCTGTGTGCGACAATACTGCCGATTACGAAATGCAGTATGAGAATGCTGCAAACATCCTGGTAAATAATGAGGTACAGGAATGCGAGTTTGAGCGAAATGCCGGTGGTGATCGAGTAGCAATGGAAGTTAATAAGCGCGTAGAGGCTAAAGGCTGGATATGCAATATTACCGACATTCCAACAGAAACCAATAAGGAAGCTAGGATTTTTCAATGTTCAAGCTGGATCTTGCAGCATGTTATTTTTAAGGACCAGTCTCTTTACAGACCAAATGAACCATACGGCATAATGATGTCGTTATTAAAACAGTATTCGGTATCTGGAAGAAAACAATTGGATGATGTGCCAGATGTATTTTCGAACTTCGCATTGAGGGTAACTCAAGGAAATAGAGTGGCAAAAGTAGAAGCGGCAGTAAATCCGTTTAGGAGGTTGAGATATGGAAACTAAGGAATATTTATCGCAGGTCCGCAGATATGATCGCATGGTTGAGAATAAAATCAGAGAAATCGCAAATCTCAGAGAAATTATTTGCGGTACTGCGCCAATGTCAAGCAATACAGATCGTGTTCAGACTACTAAAGACCCAGATAAAATTTGCTCTTATGTGAGCAAAATAGTGGATATGGAGCGGGAAGTCAATGACAGCATTGATAAGAGAAAAAAAATCGTGCAGCAGATTGAAAGCATTCCAGACATGAATATGTATGATGTGCTTGCACAAAAATATATTCTTGGCATAGAAGTCAAAGCTATTCATTTGGAAGGCGTGTATTCACTTAAGCAAACCAAACGTATTTTGTATAGCGCGCTAAACCTATTTGAGAAAATGTATGGGAAAGAATATATTCAGGACAAAATGTCCCTAAATGTCCCTACTTAGTATCTATCTTTCGAAAAAACAATGTTATAAAATATACTTGAAAAAATCCAAACTATCCAATCCCCTGAGAGGCGCTATCGAAACGATAGCGTTTTTCTTTTGCAGAAATGAGAGAATTTTATGAAATCTGAACCTAAAACAATATATTGCCCTCGCTGCGGCAGACGTGTTGGCCGATGGGATGGAAAATCTACAATAAATGTTATTGTGCTAAAGTGCCGCAAATGCTGGAAACGAGTTGTGTATTATGTTGATTCTGATGAAGCAAAACTCGAACCTATTCCGTCTCGGAACTGCTCTTCTGGAATAACATTTAATTATTAGTAAGGAGACAAAATGAAACTGGACAATGTAAAAGATTATAGCGAGCAATCCTGGAAAAATGCTCCGGATAAAACAACACCTATAAATGCTGACAGACTTAATCACATGGAGGCAGGTATCAAAAGTGCTGCCGATGGCGTCAAAGCAATTATAGATGCGGTAAAAGACGAGATTACTGACGATGCAAATAAAATCCCGAGCATGGCTGCCTTGTATGGGGTAAATAAAAAAGTCGGAACGGATGCCTTACCTGAGGGTATGGGAGACTTAGTGAGGGGAATTACTACTCTTAATGATAAAAAGGCTGATAAAGAAGACGCTATAACCTGGAGTCAGTGGTTTGACCTGCATCGTACCGGCTGGCATGGCGGTGTAACCTTCCCGCAGTTTGCCTCTTCTCAGTCCCCGCTCGGTACCAAGACAGGAGATAATGCGGACGTTGTAGTGCAGACTTCTACAGCGACTACAAAGGGGCGTAACGACTTTGCGGACAAACCGGTTACAGACTTAATGTTCAATGGTCTGGAAGTCAACGGTTACATTGATGAAGATGGAGAACCGCATATCACAGCTGTAAAGGGATCGCCAGAATTTTCCAGGGACGGCAGCAATGGAGATGTCTACATGGCGTTCCTGACCCCGTTCTACAAACGGATTTATAGTGACACAGAAGACAGCTGGGATTTTGCAGATCATCAGCTTGATGGCATGAAGCCTTGGGATGGAGCTGTAAGGCAGGATGGTACATACAGATCATTCTACTTTGTGGCTAAGTATCCGGGCGTTTACAATGACGAAAACATTGTATCATCTATTTCTGGCAAGAAGCTGATTAGAGGCGTATCCCACAACGGGCAGATAGGCATGTTTGCAAAGAAGGGCACTCAGTACTGTGGTATGACATCTACAGACGTAGCGTGGGCGCAGTGGATGATGGATATGAAGTTTGCCAACAGAAGCTCTCAGGTTACTATGACTGGATGTACGGGTTACTCTTATCAGTATCCTGCTACTGTAATTGAAAATGATGTAAAAAGAATTATTATATCAAAGAATAATGCGAAAAATCTTGTTGTCGGCTCCTATGCATCAATCGGATATGGATTTATCCAGAATGGAACGGTGAATACTGATCGAGGAAACGATAACGTGCATAAGTATGCGGACGATGTGAAGATTCTCAAGATTGAGGATTATGATGATAACAACAGCGCGGTGTATGTAGATGCACCGACGGCATTTAGCACGGATACAGTTGCGCTGAACGATACTCTGACATCTCCGGTATATCTGTCAACGATGCATTGGTGGCCAGGGGATTGTGACGATGTTTTAGGACCGGACGGATCACCAAGTAATTGCACATCGGGAAAAGAACCATTTGTACTGTCAGGAGTTGAGTTGTCTCATGGCGCATATACCACTATTTCAGACATTATCTTATCTAGTGTATATGACTCTGATGCCGATACATGCAGTCAGACGCCTTACATCGTGAATGACAATCGAAAGATTGCAAATAACAAGTTGACTGATGATTATGTAAAGCTTGATATTACGATCCCGGACACAAATGACAGTTGGAAGTATATATCAAAAGAAGGATATGATTCAAGATATCCGTTTTTGCAATTACCAATTGAAGCTACGGGATCATCCACAACAGGTTTTTGCGATGGACTGCATACCGGAAAACGAACTACCTCGCTGAGAGAGTTCCTCTGGGGCGGCGCTCTGAGCGATTGGTCGTATGCTGGCCTCCGGTGCTCGCATCTGAACGACTCCCTGGCTAGGGGCGGGTGGTTCTTCTGCTCTCGCCTTTCCTCTCTCCGTCGCGGCGTAGCCGCTTAGGGGGTGAACCGCGTAGCGGAGAGGGGAGCGCCCCTTAAATAAAAATTAAAATACAAAAGATAAAGGGCTGCAAGGTGCGTTTTGTGGTTTTTCCCCCGCTCTGGGGCGGCAATCTGAACGATAGGTCGAATGCTGGCCTCCGGTGCTCGAATCTGAACAACACCCTGGATAGGGGCAGGTGGAACTACTGCTCTCGTTTTTCTGATAAAACAATGTTGAAAAAGTTGTTTTGCACTTTGCAGCGTCGTGCAACCGGCCTGCTTAGGCAGCCTTGGGAGCAATCCCTAAAATTGATCGAGACGGCACCGGAACTGTGGAAAAGCAGCTCCGGCGGCATGGCGGAGGACATGCCAGGGGGTTAGTAGTCACACCGAAAGCCCTTGAGATCAGAAAGGACTACTATGAGACGTTATAAATGCGTCGATATTATAGATATAGGATTTATAGAGCGCTGCATATACCTATGGCTGGACGGAAAGAAAGGCCGTGCGGATGTGCAGCACTTTTTATCCAGATATACAAGTCTTACCTACCGTCAAGTCTGCAAGATGATGAGGATTGGAGTAACAGATTGGTTACCCGATTGCATCGAGAAGATAGCGGACGATGTACAAAAACGGCTGATTGATGAAAAACTTGATCTGCCAGAAATTGAGTTTAAAGATAAGTACGATGATGTATGCGGAAAATGGCGCCGAATTGGTATTCAGAAACCCATACACCAGATATTTGACTATATTGCGGTCGAAGCCTGCAAAGAAATGTTTATGGCGAAGATCGGGCCATATCAAATGGCATCTATTCCGGGACGAGGTCAGGAGAAAGGCGCAAGGCAGATACAGAAGTGGATCCAACTGGATCCGAAGCATTGCCGGTACTGGGTGAAAGGAGATATACGCAAGTGTTATCCATCCATTCCTCAAGACCGCATAAAGGCAAGATTTGCCAGAGATGTTAAAAATCCCAAACTGCTATGGTTGATTTGTGAGCTGATTGACTCATTCCCGGAAGGGCTGTCGATCGGCTCATATTTTTCACAGTTTGCCTGTAACTACTATTTGTCGCATGCGTATCACTACATAAGCGAGAGGCTGTATAAGGCCCGTAGGAAGAAAAGTGGAGATGTAGTCCGCACTCGTTTAGCCTATCATCAGATTTGGTTTATGGATGATATTTTGCTTTTGGGAGCATCAGAGCGTGATTTGAAGAAGGCTATGGAGCTACTGACGGAAGAATTGCATAGATCCTTAGGACTTGCGATCAAGCCAAATTGGCAAATAGAAGTTACGGATTACATCGGACCAGACGGCAAGTGTCATGGCAGAGATATAGATATGATGGGTTATAGAGTGTATTGCGATCATATGACCATACGCCGCAGGACTTTTAGGCGGCATAGAAGAGGAATTCTAAGAGCCAGGGCAAAGATAGCCAGAGGAAAAGAATTGGGGCTAAAAGAAGCCCGCAGACTGATGTCTTTTAAAGGCAAGTTTGATAACAGCGACTCTAAAAACGTATCAAAAAGGCTGAGACTTTTCAGAGTATTGCATTTTGCGGAAAAAGTAATATCAGATTTTGATAGGAAAATTCAGAACCTAATAAATGAAGAAAGGAGACAATGGGATGATTACAACAGCACACGCTGCAGAAATTCCAAAGGAAATACAATATTCAGCACGACCGGATGGAATGGCGGATGTATGGATGAGAAAAAATATTGTCCAAGCACCTTACCTTTCTGATGACGAAAACTTATCTGGTGGCATGGAATATGTATATGATGAAGTCTTTTTTAGGACAAAAGATACACAAGGGCAAATTGAAGCTGATCCTGATACCTATTGGGCGCAAGGACAAACTTGGATGCCTGATATTCCTATGACAAAAGAAGAACAGCAAGAAAAGAAGATTGCTGAGCTCGAAGAAAAATTAAAACAGGCTAGAACAGACAGCGATATGGCGATTGCTGAATTGACCATTGTGCTTGCAACAATGGTGCCTCAATCAACTGAATAGGAGACATACGTTTATGTTTGATGAACACAGCCCATTAGTAAAAACATGGGTAAGACTTGTACGAGAAAATGTTTATTCTAAAAATGATGTTCCTAATCTGAGCAATTTACGTGAAATTGTTTGGAAAATTTTGGATAAAGCAGAAAATGAGGAGATGTAATTTATGGTATTCACAAAAGACAGTGCACTGGTAAAAACATGGGTGAGCCTGGTACTCAGCGGAGCATATACAAAAGAACAGGTTCCAAAACTTTTTAATCTTAGAGAGGTAGTTAGCGAAGTGGTGGATTCGTTAACTTGACAAAATTTTATGAATACAGTAGAAATGTTTGCTACGCAACAGGCAATCATGGATTTACAATCAAAAGCCATTAATAGTCTTTTCTTATTATTGATGCAATATGTGACTCCAGAAGAAGCAGATGATATGGATTGTGTTAAAAACATCAACCAAGCAGCTCAACTTATGGCAGCGATCGGAGATTAGAGACAATGCGTATTAAAGGTGGTTAATGATGAATTTAAACAGGAATATGGTTAGCTTTCAAGAACTTGTCAAAGGCCGATATGGAAGAAAAATAGCATATACAGATACAGATGTCATTACTGTAAATAACGTAGTGGACGTTATCGCAAATTGCATTGGGATCTTTAACTACAACAGAACAGCAATTAGATACCTTTGGAATTACTACAAAGGAGATCAACCGGTGCTTTACAGAACAAAGCTGTCCAACGAAGATATTTTGAATAAGGTTGTTGAAAACCATGCATACGAAATAGTCCAATTTAAAGTTGGACAGACATATGGAGAACCAATACAGTTTATTAGTAGGAAAGATGATAAAGCTATTAATAAAGCTGTTGATGAACTTAATGATTATATGTCAGATGCCAATAAACAGGAAAAAGACATCAAGTCTGGTGAGTGGCAGTCAGCAACTGGAACTTCTTTTAAAGCTATACAGCCCAAAAAAGGGGACGTACCGTTTAGGATTGTTGCACCGTCACCGATGAATACATTTGTTATCTATAACCGAAGCACAGAAGAACCTTTGCTGGCTGTGCAAGAATTGAAAGATGAAAATGGAAGATTTTACAAAATGGCGTTTTCGGACACAATGTCTTACAAAATTGTTGATAGCAAAGTATTAGAGGCGAAACTCCATACATACGGAGAAATCCCAATTGTTGAATATCCAAATAACCACGAACGCATTTCGGACATCGAATTGGTGTCATCTATGCTAGATGCAATTAATAATATGCAGTCTAACCGTGTAGATGGAATACAGCAATTTGTAGAATACTTTGTGAAATTTGTCAATTGTCAGATTGATGAAGAAACATTTGCGAAGATGAAGGAAAGCCATGCATTGGTTGTTACATCAACCAACAAGGATAACAAATCTGATGTTGAGATAATGACGCAGGAGCTCAACCAAACACAATGTCAGGTTGCGAAAGATGATATGTGGGATAATGCTTTGTCTATTTTAGCCATTCCAACAAAACAAAGCAATACTGGCGGTGATACGCAAGGAGCTGTTCAACTTCGCAACGGGTGGGATTTCTCTAAGACAAGAGCAAAGCTAAAGGACCCAATTGTAAAATCTTCCGAAAAACGTTTAGCGGTAGTTGCACTTAATATTCTCCGTTTAGCAGGGCATGATTTAAAACTTTCTGCTAGAGACTTTGATGTACAGATTAATCATAGTCCTCAGGATAATATGTATACAAAATCACAGACGTTGCTCCAACTTCTCCAATGTGGCATCCACCCTCTTGTAGCAATTAAAACGGTAGGACTTTGGGGAGATGCAGAAAAGACATTTCTTCTATCCAAACCTTATTTGGATAATTTATGGAAAACTATTGAAGATGTGGAAGAACAAGAAAGAAAAGCTCAAGAAATTGCAACTAAATTGCAACAAAATAGTTCTACAAACGTAAATAAAGCGGGAGGTGCTAAAAATGAAATACGATCATACCATAACGCAAGATGGACAAATTTATAAACCCGGAGAAGACGTGCCTGATTTAGGAAGCATAACCTGTATCCAGGCAAAGGGAAATGTCAGAAATTATGTGTTTGCAAGCAAGGACTTAAGCAAACTTCCGACTTATGATGATCTTTCAAGCGGTAGTGCGGCGCTTGCTGCGGATACGAGCACGGTTTACGTTTACGAGTCCAGCTCTAAAACCTGGTATCCACAAGGAGAATAACTTATGAGTGGCATTGTAAACGATATGCTTGTGAATAAATTATTCCCAAAGAAGCAATGGGTTTACGAAAGTTTATTTCCAGCTAGCACATTATATCCAAGTAATGATGTTTACCCAGCGGGAAAAACAACAAACGATACAACTTCTAAAAAAACAGCATTAAGATTTTGGTTCAAAAAGAACTCAATTATTTAGGGCTCTTACTGAGATAATCGGTAGTAGCCTTTTTTATGAGGCAAATATGGCAATAACTAAAAATGATGAATTGAATATAGCTTCATATGAGCAATATTTTGGAGAAATGGAACTTTCTGAAAAAGAAAAAAAAGACCGCATTCAACTTGCTCACAAGTTTGAAGATGCATTTTTACTTCTGTTTGCAATGGCAGTACAAGAAGATGAAAATGCAGACAGCTGTTACCAGTACATTGATGATAAATATTGCCAGATAGCCACAAAGTATATGGATATAAAAGAAACTCCGGCATATATTACGGAATACGCTGCACGGGCAACAAAGTCGATTGTTGACACCACATTGAATAATATCGACAGCGAGTATTACTTGTCGGAAGACAGAGCAATGCTTCTGGCAGCCAATGAAGCTAATTCTGTTGGAAACTATCGGGAACAGGTAGAAATGGTAAAACAGGGATACCGGTTCAAGACTTGGTGCACGATGAAAGATGGTCGTGTTCGGCACACACATATCAGATTAGATGAACAGAAAATAGGTATTTTTGAGCATTTTGACGTTGGAAAAACACAAATGATGTTTCCAAGAGACACTTCTTTAGGGGCAGATGCTTTTCCAGAGGAAATTATTAATTGTCGATGCTCTTTAAGATACACGAAAGATTAAGCAACCTTTTTAGGGTTGCTTTTTTCTTATAAAAATTTGCACCTATGCGGTAAATAGGAAACTCAGCAGGAGCGACCTGCGGAAACAAAAGCGTGAGTAATGGAGGTAATTTTTTATGACAAGAGAACAGATTTTAAAACTTTTTCCGGATGCAACCGATGATCAGATTACAAACCTGTTAAATCAAAACAACAGCGAAGTCACTAGGGAAAAAGAAAAAGCAAAGGCTTACAAGGCTGATGCGGACAAAGCGGCTGATCTTCAGAAAAGAATTGATGACTTGGAGGCAGGTAACCTTTCTGAGGTTGAAAAAGTCAACAAGGCTCTGGAAGCGGCAAACAAGACTATTGCCGACCTACAGAAGAACAATGCCATTAGAGACCAGAGAGAGGTTGCAATGACCAATTTCAAGATTACTGCTGAACAGGCCAAAGCGGTTGTGAAAGATGATGGAAGTTTTGATTGTGTTGAGCTTGGAAAAATTATGTCTGACAAAGAAATAGCTGCTGCACAGGCAAAAGAACAGGAAATCGCTAAAAACCAAGCTATTCCTGGAGGAAGCACTGGTGGCAATAAAGATGGAGAAAAAACTCCTGATGTAGCCAATGCAGAAACAATTTGCTTTGGAAATAAGGCTGCTTCTCAAGAAGCACAAAACCATTATGTGATTTAAGGAGGAAATAATCATGGGAAAACCTATTATTAGGAATTTTGGGCAAAGCAAGGGCATCTTGAAGTTCTTCCCGTATGAAGGAGCTGCATGTCTGGTACCGCAGTCCGCAGTATCTAGCGCAGATGCGAATGGGAACAAGATTGTTCCGGCGGGCACACCATGGCCGTCCAATGACGATGAGTGTCTTGGATACCTTTTAGAAGATGTCGATGTAACTCAGGGCGATGCACCGGGTACATACGTTTACCAGGGAACAGTTGACTGGGAGAAAGTTAAGAGCCTGACGATTTCAGACGCTGCGAGAAAAGCGACACCAAGAGTTACTTTTTACGGCGCGCCAAAAATCGCAAGTATCTAATCGGAAGGAGGAAATAAAATATGGCATTACCTTTAGCAGAAGCCTTTACTGCCAGAAGCCTGGGAGTAATGTGGAATAATTATGAAAAGACCCTTGGTGCAGCACCGTACCTTGGACGACAGAAATTCGGAACCAGAAAACAAGATAGCTTGGATTTAAGATTTATTAAGGGGAAAAGTGGCCTTCCTGTATCTCTTAAAGCATCCAATTTTGATGCACAGGCAGAGTTAAGGGATGTTGGCGGATTTTCCGACATCCAGAACAGTATGCCATTTTACAGAGAGTCTTATATGGTGACTGAAAAAGAGGAACAGGATTATGCAAATTATCAGTCAGCAGAAAACTCAAGCATGGCAAATCAGGTGCTTAGAGAAATTAGTAAAAAACCAATGATGTTAATTGAAGGGGCTAGAGTTGTCCCAGAAAGACAAATTTGGCAGTTACTTGCCCCTTCTGATGGCGTTCCTAAAGTAACTGTCAATATTGGATCTAAAACATACGATATTGGCTATACGGAAGATGATGGCACCGAGCATAAGAAGGATCACTTTGTGGATATTTCTGGAAGCTCCTCAGATAAATGGTCTGCATCTGCGACAGCTACACCATTAGATGATCTGATTGAAGAAAGAAGAAACTTTGCTAAAAAGACCGGATATTCTTTGACCAGATTTACCATGAACACTGAAACTTGGGAAATGGTATTAAAGGCAGAGGACACCAAAAAGCAAGTACTTGGAATTACCGCATATAACGGCGGAATTCGTTTACAGCAGTCTCAGGTTGCCGAATATTTAAGAGGATATGGCATTGAGATTGAGGTTTACGATAAGCTTTATGTTGACCCAGCTGACGGACAGACCAAATATTTTATCCCTACAGGAATTATTTCTGCTACTTCCGGCGGCGTGTACCTTGGAGATTATGTATTTGGCAGAACGCCTGAAGAAAGAAGCGGAAGCCTTACTGATGGCAACCTTTCTATTGTAGAAACTGGAGTTGCTGTATATACCTATGCTACCAATCATCCAATCAATACTCACTGCGTAGTATCTATGATTGGTCTGCCGACTTTTGAAGGAATGGACAGCGTTGTTGTTATGAAAGTTGCGTAGGAGGTGCCTGAATGGTTGCGGAATACACAGTAAAACGCAATGGAAAATGGTATCACGCAGGTGAAAAAATTGATGAAGCGGTAAAAACCGCTTCGTTACCTTTTGATGGCAAAGCGTTTACCAAAACTGAAATTAACAGAATGAGTACTGACGATTTAAAGTCTCTCGCTGCTGAAAATGAAGTTGTAGGATATGAATCTATGACAGGATCAGCATTGAAAGAGTATTTTATCAACTTGCTTGGGCTTTAGGAGGCTTTATGGCATATACGGTATTGGAGCAGGTAAAGATCCGGCTGAAACAATTTCATATCGATGATAGCTCCGGAACTGACATTGCTGTGTTTGACCATAAAGAGGAAAATCCGTTATTGGAACAGTTGATTGCTCAGGCAACGGATGAAGTCATGAACCGGCGGATGTACCCGGAGAGTTATACAAATGAGCAAATCGAAAATGACATGAAGAAATATGAAAGTGTTATTGTAAATTTGGCTATCTATGACAGATCACAGGCTGGCGAGTCTTATATGGCATCTTATACAGAGAATGGAGTAAGCAGGAACTGGAAAGATCGTGATAGCCTTCTGGCTGGGGTATATCCGTTTATAAAGGTTTTATAACTCTTTGATTTCGAGGAGTTTAGAAGATTGCGCGTTACGTTTTGTTGAGGTCAACAAGACGTAGCAGGGGCACACTTTTTTGCGGCGGTGGGCAGTGTGCAAATACAAAGGAAGGCGGTATATGATGTGACGATAGAAGTATCGGCAGCAATCGTAATAAGCGTGATATCGCTTACTTTTACTATCATAATGGGGTTAAAAAGCAATAAGCGTACTGATACAAAAGATGTTGAAGAACGGGTCAAAGAAAATACTCGTATTAACATGAAACTCGATAATATCAATTCGACAACGCAGGACATCAAGACGGAACTAAGCACAGTGAGAGTGGATCTGCAAAAGCATAATGATAAGTTGATTGTGCTTGAACAGAGCTGTAAACAGGCACATAAACGAATTGATGAACTTAACAGGCGGTTGAGCATTGATGAACAAAGAGAGGATAGGGAGTGATAATTATGGATATTACTCAAATCGGAACATCGTTAGCAATAGTGGTTATTTGTTATCTAGTGGGGCTTGTGGCTAAAACAATGGATGGAGTTAAGGATACTTATATTCCGGTCATAGTAGGTGCGGCTGGTGGTGTTCTTGGAGCAGTAGGAATGTATGTTATGCCTGACTTCCCAGCTAGTGATATTATGACAGCTATTGCAGTTGGCATTGTTAGTGGTTTGGCAAGTACCGGAGTGAACCAGATATTTAAACAGGTAAAGAAAGATGCTTGATATTAATAAGCAGAAAATGAAATGTTCCCGCAAAGGACAGCGTATCATTGTATATGAAAAAGAAGAAGATGGAAGCATAAAATACTACATTGATGGGGATGGGAATAAGATACCGATTATTGCTGATGAAAAAATTGGTTATTCCGAACCACAAGAGTTTTATGCAAACATCAGCAACAAACTTAGTGAGGTTCTTGTTAAAGAATTTGGTATTGATGATAGCAGTACTTATGTCCAGATTGTGACAGACAAAGGTTATCTATCACTGACTGCCGGGGACATGGTTTGGAAAAAGTCAGCTGTGGGATATGATGCTGATGGTGGCGTTGACCCGCTGACTGCGGATTACACGGTCCGCGGTGTAGCTGACGAGGGTTTGACCGTAGATTTGTTCTTATTACAAAAAGTGGTGAAGTAATGACGGGGCATACCATAACGTTTAACCTTTCAGTTTCGTCCGTTAAAGCCGCTATAAAGGACTTAGAGGACTATAAAAAGGATTTGGCGAATAAGTGTAACATGCTTAGCCAAAGATTGGCTGAAAAGGGCGTAGAGATTGCCAAGGCAGAGATCATAAGTCTCGATGCTGTTTTTACAAGTGAACTTTTGGAAAGCATACACTCTGAAAAAAAAGGCAGTGGGATATGGGCTGTGATAGCAGGAACCAATCATTGCGCGTTCGTAGAGTTCGGAACGGGACAAGTTGGTCAGTCTTCGCCATATCCATATGAGTTTCCGGATGGTGTTTCATGGGCTTATAATTCAGGGAGCACAATTCGGCAGGCTATGGAAGATATCGTCATCCATGGCAGCACGTTTGTTAAGGCTGGTGAGTATTATTGGAGCTATGTTGGCAAGGACGGAAAGATTCATATCACAAAAGGTATGCCAAGCAGACCATTCATGTACAATACAGCGAATGAACTCATGGATAAGATTGTTGAAACGGCTAGGGAGGTGTTTGGAAAGTGATTAGCGTAAATCAGTGGGCCTATGATTTAGAAAAGAAGATATTTTCTATTGTAAAATCAAGGGCCTATGAAAAGCTGAAATCTAAGTATCCTAGTGTCTATATTACTGACATTGAAAAAAACACTTCTAAAGCAGTATTCCCAACGGTCTATATCCATGAGCTTCCAGGAGTTGAAAAAGCATCAGACCTTGAAGGTTTCTCCATAAACGCAGTGCAGGAAACATTCCAGATTGATGTGATTACCAATACAAGTCAGAACGATGCCAATAAGGTCATGGCGATAGTGGCTGATGAATTTAAACGACTATGCTTTAAAGTAACGGCGATGCCGGAATTTGATGGGACCGGCGAAACGTACAGAAGCACTATGAGAGTGCGACGCATTATAAGTGCAAATGACATATTGTAACACATAAAGAGCGTATGGCTCTTATTTTTTTACTTTATAGGAAAGACCGCCGCCGGCGCTCTTTTGAATTAAAAATGCCCGCCGGTAGGCGGGCAACACAAATAGACGATCTAGGGATTAAAAAAGATAAAAACCTTCCTCACCAAATTCTTCATCAAGATCGTCATCATTTAGAAAATAATCCATATCCAGCAGGTCTTCCTCGCTCATATGGCGAATGTCCGTGGAAGTAAGTCCTTCTGGAGGATTATCCATGTATTTTTTACGCAGCGCCTCAACATCTGTTTTCATTGCAATGCCCTCCTATGAGGGAATTATACCATAAAAACAGAGAAAGTTATGCAGAAGAACGCTTTCCGCGAGATCGGGACATAGATCTCTCATATAATTCTTCGAGGGAAAGACGCTGATGGTTAAAATAAAGTTCCAAAAACTCCATTTTATGCCTGCAGATGGGACATTCCAGCGGATCATAACCAAAAGAAGAAAGAATAGCATTCCGCCAATGGTTAAAGTTGCGTAGAATGGGACGTTTCTGTTTGGAAATGACTTTATGGAGCTGCTGGTCTGTTTTGCGGTGGCGTGCATACAAGCCGCCATAGCGGATCATTTTAAAATGTTTCTCAGGGATATGCCGGATCAGACGTTTGATGAAGTCCATAACCGGGATCGTTTCCTGTATATATTTATCATCTTCGTGTCGATTGTAATGAAAAGTGACCATAGAACCATCATATTTGTCGATCCTGGAAGTGGCGATCACAGGACGCCCCAGATAGCGTCCGATATATTTGATGGCAGTCTCAGGATCACAAGAGGAAGGCTTGGCATAAACGTAAAATCCCTTCTTATGAGAAGAATAACAGAGGGATTTGATCTGTTTGAAAGGATCGCCCAGCCGTTGGTGCATCTCATTAAGGAGAGCGGTACGGAAAGCAGAACGTAAAAAAGAGTAATTGAAGTGATGGACATTTCGCCAAAGGCCGTCATCACTGAGACCGCCTTCAGAAATAAGGCAGTGGATATGAGGATTCCATTTCAGATCCCGTCCGA
>OGWR01000189.1_pt1 | contig 54956 bp, 59 predicted proteins | sample 1576061 | NCBI WGS metagenome assembly OGWR01 (sample SAMEA3541511, study PRJEB24748) | human gut metagenome | biome: human gut; feature: human-associated habitat; material: faeces | place: China | collected 2012 | reverse complement strand
CGAGAACGTAGTGAAATATGTGAAGGAGAACTTTCTGGCCAATCAGGCACCGAAATCGGCATAGCTGTCATAGAGTTGATAGTATTTCTTTTTTGCTCGGAAAAATTCACTTCCGACTTTCTCTTTCATAGGGTACCAGACCTTCACGCACACAAATAACTTCCCTCCGGCGAAGAGAGAGAATATCTTGCCCCATATGCCAAAATTGGATACCTTCCGATGGACGTATTCGTATTCGATCAATGCCCGGATCTGGCGATCAAGCATTTTGTCAAACTGTGCCACAAGTATGACATCATAACCATATTTGCGATGCTGCGTAAAGAATGAGAGCCAGTCACCCCGCCCGGCTGCGTTCCAGTCCCTGGAGTTAAATAATATCTGTGATTCGTCAATCACAAGAGTAATAGCCCCTTCGTGGAATTTATGGCAGCTGAACCAGTTCCGGGAGAAGTTAATAAGCCTTTCCGGTGTCAGGTCCATGTTATTTATGTAGAGATAATGCGGATTCTTTCCGCAGTCCTGCCAGCGAAATGTAAAATTTGCTATGACGGGCTTCCCAGCACGAAGCCGCCAGTAGAGCTTGTCCGCCGTATGTATCGACTTTCCACTGCCGGGAGTGCCAGAGTATAGATATATCAATTTTTAATGCCCCCTAACCAGCTTGTTAAAAAATACATATGATCCAGATGAAATATCATTTTTGCAGTAAAGATTGCTGCTAAGATGATAAGCAATACAGCCCACCACGGAAGTTCAGTGTTTTGATTGCGCATTCTATTTCCCTCCAGTTGTATTCTTTTTTCTTAAATACTCAAACAGAAGCATCACAGAAAAAATAATAAGTATTGCACAATACAAAGTTATTATTTTTTGCAAGCCAATTCCAATATATATAAGTATCAAAAATAACAAAATCAAACTTATACACATTATCAATACTAATTTTATCATGATATACACCTCCTTTTATAGGAGTAGTATATCAGACATAATAACAACAATCAATCGCCAATCATCTTGACCCATCGCATTATGATGCTATAGATGTAAAAGACACCTACGGCAGCCGTCCAGGTCAGCAAGATCTTGACCAAATCAGCTACCGGGATAAACCAGTTAAGATATCCGAGATAGTCCAAGTTGTTTAGCTGATCAAGGTACTTGTCAAATGGAGACGTTGGCAGAGCTGAAAGGATAATAGCTCCGAACTTCTTGATTATCTCCAGAAACCAATCCAACATAATATTACCCCCTTATATATATTCGTCTGGTAGCGGTTGCTAAACCTATAATGAATAGCAGACATTCCATCCTACGGAGAATGGCAGCCACGCTATTGAATTTGTTAAGGTTTAAATCAATGGTGTAGGTCTTGCTTTTTCTATAATAGAACTTGTAATGAACTACTGGGGCGGTAGGAGTAGCATCCAGCAACTTCACTGCCTTATATATATCAAAAGGGATACAGAACGGAAAGAGCTTCCGGAAGTCCAATGTGTAATCGCTTACATCGGAATCAACCTTTACATTACCTCCACCGCCTCCGGGGTCATTAGGATCTGCCGGGGGATCGGCCTCAATAGCAGCCGGGAGAGGATAAGATATCACTCCCGCTACTGGCAGGACGGTATCTTTATCAAGCTCCTGCGCTTGGTCTTGCTCATTTGTTAATTCTATGCTGTCCGCATACTCCTGCGGAATCGTGATCACTCTACCGCCTTCCATCGTTATAGTTATATTACCCTCTGCATCAACATCATAACCGATTATAGTGCCATCCACATATGCGCCCCATGCATCAGCATTATCCCGGCTATATGGACTGTCTGTATCTGATCCGATCACTATGACATCGGACGCATCTGCCACCTCTTCCCATGTAGCCCGTCCTGTATTGACGGCTCCAAGGAGATCATACCAATCATCATAGCCCATCTTGCCGGGGATATCATTACCGATAGAGACCTGCCCTTGCTTTCCGTTGGGATCACAGATATCCCACGCTCCCTCCGGGCGGGTATATGGCAGATCGGACCCTATAGAAATATAGTCATTTACATTGGATACGCCCGGTACATCGGTTGTGCCGGAAGGTGCTGCCGCTGTTATCAGAGGCAAACCATAAGCAGTAGCCACCCCACTATATAAATTGTGACGCAAAAGTCCCAATGCATTTCCGTCCGGAAGACCTTTCCAAGCAGTTGCACTTCCATCCGCAAGAATCCATCTATAGGTTGCATTATTAAGCAAAGAATGACCATATTGCCCATTCCTTAACTCTCTAACGGCTCCACCTACTATTTCGGCAATCGTGATATCTACTACCGCTGCATTTTCGTAAACCTTAAATGCAAGGAAGCAGTCGTTGCTTGTCATCTGGCTAACGTCCAGCCCTTTGACTTCGAGGGAACAACTTTCATTAGTTACTTTTCCTCTTTTATCGGTGAATGTGAGAACATTGTCATATGTTCCGCTAAGGTCTTGCCCTATGATCAGATTGCCCTCAGATGATCCACCACCCAGGGCATTTTTAATATCACTGACGAAGTCCTTGGCCCACTGCCAGGCTTCAGAAGTGGTATCTATGACACCTGCCGAAGCAGATTCTAAAAAGTCCTCTATAACAGATCTGGCATGTGCTGCATTATCTCTTTGCTGCTCTGCTGCGGAGACGTTGTTGTTTAACGCCTGGGTGGAGTAGTTGACGAAATCCTCTTTCATTTTCTTTCCGGTTTCATCGTAGAATTTTTTCAATTCTTCATTCTTGCCATCCTCGAACTGTCCCGGTACTATGGTTATAGCAAGCCCCAGCCCGATCATAGAAAATATAAGCATCATCCTACCATGTGGCGTCATTGATCCTAATCCTACTGCAGTGCCTATTCCGGCTTCTAGCCCGGTTGCTTTTGCCTCCTGATAAGGTTTAGCTGTAGCCAGCGTGATCATTGTTACTGCCATCAGGATTGCTATGAGCTGTTTCGTTCTTTTTCTTCTCACGTTTTTCTCCTTTCTTCTCTTTCTATCTATTGAAAAAGAGGGATCGCCCCGAACCTGTAGGTAGACCCCTCTTGTTTCTTGGCGATTTGATCTCTCCGGCTCCTGACTATTTGCCCGTTACCTTCTTGAAGATCTTGATACCGATTCCGACTACTACGATTGCTCCCATTACTGGAAGTGCTACCGGAAGGACTGCTGCGATGGCATCCTTACATTCTGTAGCGGTAGTGGTCAGTGCTGCGGTCAGTGCGCTTACTACTGTAGACGCTTCGGCTCCGTATACTGCTGGCATATCATTACCCCCTTTCTTTCACTGCAGCCTCTCACTTCTGCAGCAACTTGTAAAGCTTATTTATTGTGAAACCTATCAAAGCCGGGAGGGTAGCGATAAGAAAACCGCCACCAATACCCATGATGAAAGGCTTACAAGCATCTATATAACTAACTGATTCGATCATATACTAACCCCCAGAAGAATGCTCCTAAAACTACACCTACCAGAATACCAAGAAAGCAGGAAATGCTTTGATGGTAGAAGAACATGTTATAGTCGGCAGTGCTGGCGATACAGATCGCTGAGCCTGTTGTTACTTTCATGACTTTTCCTCCTCTTGCGCCCTAAACCATCGCTTCCCGCTCCGGCGGACACTTGCAATAATGCTTGTATCTCTAAATGAAAAAGCGTTTTCGCTGATTTCGCTCAACCATTTTTTCATTAAGACATACAGGCATTATTACTTCGCTGCGGATCGTGAACGAGGCGCATAGCTCCATTCACTTTGCTGGCTGCCACCTGTTTCTTCCCGGCAGTCCGCAGATGCCTGCTTACAGATAAGGCACGAATGGAAGAAAACCGTCCATTCGTACGCCTGTCCATTGTTGGATCCCTGACGCTGTCAACTATAATAGAAAATCACGATTACAGTTGACAGCGGTTGAACCCTTTTGATTTATTCAAACATCAGTGGCATCATTTTCCTTTGGGGCTGGAACTTGATGTACTTTGGGACTTGCCACCAATGAGAGAACCTGCTTCACCTGCATGAGTAATCTTGAAATTCTTATACTGCCCATCACGGTAGATGCCCGTGAAGTCATATGCTTCGATTGGTTGACCAGAAGTCAGAACCCGGTTAAACACGTCCTGGCTACAGGCGATATTTCCAGCCTGTCCGTTCTGGACGATTGCCAAGGTGTAGAATGTGGTCTTTCCGTCACTTGTTTCACTTTCGTTCTTGCCTACGCACATAGCGTTGAATCTTGTTTCAATATTCATAATAGCATTCCGCCTTTCTTTCAACCCCCGTCGCCGTGCGGGGGCGTTATTAAATTGTATATGTGATCCCATCCAGTGTGATTTACTTACTGGGGGTTGTCACCGTTATTTTGTTGCAAGACACCGGTCCTGAGTCAATGCCCACAGGCTGACAAGATCTATCCAGATCATTCGATCTTTAACCCACTGGTTATCATCAGATAACTTAACCGCTGCGTGACGATCATATGCAGTTTTAAGTCTGACCGCTAAGTTGTTCTCATAGGAATTGTCAAATCTTATCATAAGATCACCACCCTTTCATCAGGATCATAATGAGATCCGACGTCGTACATAACCAGGCTGTCGCATTCATTGACCACGATCATATGGCTGTGGTTGATTTGGCTGACTGCATTGCAGATCTGCATGCCATAAGTTAATATGTCACAGTCTGCCCACGACGTGCGCGCGCCGTTCTTTACTTCGTAGATAGTATACATATTTGCCCCCATTTCCTCCGCCCTCTATCAGGTGGATAAGTACATCTGTTCGTTGCAAGTACATATTACAATGTACAGGATATGTGAAGAATCAAGGAAAATGTTGCTATTAAGGGGGATATCATATATAATTTAGAGAAGTATGTAGATTTTCAAAGACGTGGTGATTTAGTCGATGAAGACATGGAGGATGAATATGAGTAAAATTGCAGTAATGACAGACAGTAACAGTGGTATTACGCAGATTGAGGCAAAGGAAATGGGGATTACCGTTTTGCCGATGCCATTTATTATTGATGGGAAGACATACTATGAGGATATCAGTCTGACACAGGAGGAGTTTTATGAGAAGCTTGCGCAGAATGCGGATGTATCCACGTCGCAGCCTTCGGTGGAGGATGTATTAAAATACTGGGATAAGGCATTGGAGGATGCGGACGAACTCGTCTATATCCCAATGTCCAGCGGCTTGTCAGGTTCCTGTTCCACCGCGCAGATGCTTTCTAAGGACTATAACGGCAGAGTGCAGGTTGTAGATAACCAGCGCATTTCGGTAACGCAGCGTCAGTCGGCGGTGGATGCCATGGAGCTGGCCGGTCGTGGTATGAATGCAGCTCAGATCAAGGAGCTTCTGGAGCAGGAAAAAATGCAGTCCAGTATTTACATTATGCTGGATACATTGACCTATCTGAAAAAGGGAGGCCGTATCACTCCTGCAGCGGCGGCACTGGGAACAGCACTTCGCTTAAAGCCGGTTCTGCAGATCCAGGGAGAGAAGCTGGATGCCTTTACCATTGCCCGCACCAAAAAGCAGGGTGTGGCAAAGATGATCAATGCTATGGAGACGGATATTAAGGAGCGTTTCGGTGGCATGGAAAATATGGATCATATCCATATTGAGGTGGCACACACGGCAAATGAGGAGGCTGCGAAGGAGTTTGAGGAAGAGCTTCGGGAGCATTTCGGTGTGAAGAATGAGATTATCTGTAATCCGCTTTCCTTAAGTGTATCCTGCCATATCGGGCCGGGAGCACTGGCAGTTGCATGTTCCAAGGCAATTCCGGAATAGGACAGAATGGAGGTAGAGGGATGAATTATATTGAAGGATTAGGACAAAAGGCACAGAAGGCAAAAAAGAGTCTGGCGACAGCATCTACCGGACAAAAGAATGAAATACTGACACGGATCGCGGCGAAGCTTCTGGAAAATCAGGAGCAGATCCTGGCAGAAAACGAAAAGGATATAGCAAATGCCAGAGAGAATGGCATTTCTGAGACTATGGTGGATCGTCTGCGCCTGACACCGGAGCGGATTCAGGGGATTTCTGATGCCTGTATCCAGCTGACCAATCTGGAGGATCCGGTGGGAGAGATCATAGAGGGTTCTACGCGTCCCAATGGTATGAAGATTAGCAAGATACGTGTCCCGATGGGTGTGGTTGGAATCATTTATGAGTCACGTCCCAATGTTACAGTGGATGCGGCTTCTCTTTGTATCAAAAGCGGAAATGCAGCAATCCTGAGGGGAGGCAAGGAGGCAATCTGTTCCAATAAGGTATTGATGAATACTATGCGGGAGGCAGTTGCCCAGTGTGGTTTTTCGGAGGATATCGTGCAGCTGGTCGAGGATACTTCCAGAGAGGTGTCCACCCAGATGATGCAGGCAAACGGTCTGATTGATGTGCTGATCCCAAGAGGTGGTGCGGGCCTGATTCAGGCTGTTGTAAAAAATGCAACGCTTCCGGTGATCGAGACGGGAACCGGCAATTGCCATATTTATGTGGATGCCACAGCGGATCCGGCTATGGCAGTGAATATCACGGACAATGGTAAAACACAGCGGCCGAGCGTCTGTAATGCGCTGGAAACCTGTCTGGTGCATAAGGATGTGGCGGAGGAGTTTCTGCCAATGTTAAAGGCAAAGCTGGATGAGCATCAGGTAGAGATCCGGGGCTGTGAAAGAACAGCAGCGATTCTGGGAGACTGTGTCGTTCCGGCAACAGAGCAGGATTATGCTACAGAGTTTCTGGACTATATTATTTCTATAAAAGTCGTAGATTCTGTGGAGGAAGCCATTGCCCATGTATCCAAATATTCCACGGGGCATTCCGAGTGTATTGTGACAGAAAGCTATGCCAATGCCCGGAAGTTCCAGGAGGAAGTGGATTCGGCATGTGTCTATGTGAATTGTTCTACGAGATTTACGGACGGTGGTGAATTTGGACTGGGAGCAGAGATCGGCATTTCCACCCAGAAGCTTCATGCGAGAGGACCGATGGGCTTAAAGGAGCTGACCACGATGAAGTATCTGATCTGCGGAGACGGACAGATCAGATAAATAACCGATTTGCGTGAGGAGGAGACATCATGAGTTTGACAGCAACACCCAATGGAGACAGAGTACAGATTGCGATTTTCGGCAGGCGAAATGCCGGGAAATCCAGCGTGATCAATGCGGTGACAGGACAGCAGCTTGCAATCGTATCGGATGTGAAGGGAACCACGACGGACCCGGTTTATAAGGCGATGGAGATATTACCGATCGGCCCGTGTATGTTTATTGATACACCGGGGCTGGATGATGAGGGGGAACTGGGCGAGAAACGTGTGGAGAAGGCAGTACAGGTGCTGAACCGCACAGATATCGCCATGCTGGTGTTAGATATTTCCAGACTCACACCGGAGGAACTGGCGCAGGGCCGGGGGATCGGCGAGAAGGAGCAGCAGATCCAGGCGATGATCGAGGAGAAGAAGCTTCCCTATGTGATCGTACTGAATCAGGAGGACAAGCTTTCTCAGGAGGAGGCAGAGAAGCGACGTCAGCAGATCATGGCAAAGAATGGAACGGTGCCGGTCTGCAATGTGAGCACTGTCCGCAAAACGGGACTGGAAAAGCTCAAGGATGCACTGATCATGCTTTCCCCGGATACGGATCTGAAATTACACATTCTCGGAGATCTGGTGGAGGAGAATGATGTGGTGGTTCTGGTGGTGCCGGTGGATTCGGCTGCACCGAAGGGACGGCTGATCATGCCCCAGCAGCAGGTGATCCGTGATATATTGGATAACCACGCAGTATCTGTGGTGACTCAGGTGCCTTCTCTGGCAATGACTCTGGATATGCTTGGAGATAAGGTAAAGATGGTTATTACGGACTCTCAGGCATTTGGAGAGGTGTCCCGGATTGTGCCCTCACAGATTCCGCTGACTTCTTTTTCCATTCTATTTGCCAGACATAAAGGAAATCTCCGGACTCTGGTAGAAGGCGTTACGGCGGTGGACCGGTTAAGGGACGGAGACAGGGTATTGATCGCCGAGGGATGCACTCACAGGAGACAGTGTGACGATATCGGGACAGTGAAAATTCCCCGCTGGCTGAAGGAATATACAGGGAAAGAATTACAGATCGAGACCTGCAGCGGCACCGGCTTTCCGACGGATCTGTCCTCCTATGCACTAATCATTCACTGTGGAGGCTGTACCCTTCATGAAAAGGAAATGAAACATCGGATCTTCCGGGCGCAGCAGTGTCAGGTGCCAATTGTCAATTATGGCATCTTTATTGCATATGTAAAAGGAATATTGAAGCGGAGTGTGGAGCTGTTTCCGGCGGTCTGGGAACTGCTGGAGTAGATGTATAACAAGGAGAGAATTAATGAAACTTATTGTTAATGAAATTGAGAAAAAATTTGAAGAGAAAGAAGTTCTTAAGGGAGCCTCTTTCACCTTTGAAAAGGGTAAGATATACGGACTTCTGGGACGAAATGGAGCCGGTAAAACGACACTTTTTAACTGTATCAGTCACGAGATTGATTTTGACGGTGGCTCCGTTTCTCTGGAGGAGAACGGAGAAAACAGACCTGTGAATTTTGATATGATGGGATATGCGTTTTCTACCCCGGTTCTGCCGGAGTTTCTTACCGGTTATGAGTTCATTAAATTCTTTCTTGATATTCATAAAGGCAAAATAGAAAATCCTCTGACGGTGGAGGAGTATGCACAAATGGTAGGGCTGGATCTGCCGGATCTGGACCGGCTGCTCAAGGGATATTCCCACGGCATGAAAAATAAAATGCAGATGCTTTGTCTGCTGATCAGCAAGCCGCCGATCATTCTGTTAGATGAACCGCTGACATCGCTGGATGTGGTTGCGGCTCATGAGATGAAGGAGCTTTTACTGGCAATGAAAAAAGATCATATTATAATATTGTCCACTCACATTTTGCAGCTGGCACAGGATCTGTGTGACGAGATCGTGCTGCTTCATCAGGGGAAATTGTCCGGAGTGGATGATCTGGATTGTCATGATCAGGGATTTGAGGAGCATGTAATGGAGCTTCTGAGCCGTTAGAAAGGATACAGACAGATGAATCAGATAATAAGTCAGTTTCAGTTGTTTTTTGCCCAGCAGGTGAATCAACTGATCTATACGATCATTAATTTTAAACCATTGAAGGGGCTGATCTCGGAGGAGTGGTATGCCCGCAGTGATATCAAAAAGACACTGGGAATCCTTTGCCTGATCTGGAACGGGCTCAAGGATATCCTGTGGAAGTCATTATATTTTCTGCTGGCTGTCTTTGTACCGTGTGCGATCTTACAATCGAATATCGGTTGGAGCGATCATACGATGGCATCGATGATGGTATGGATATTTTTGATCCTGAATTGTTTTATGGGCTCCTTTACCAACAGCCATATTATTACCAATGGTGACGAACAGGATTACCTGTTATTGAATCTCATGCGGATTGACGCCAAAAGCTATTATCTCACCGGTATTTTATGGGAGTATGGCAAAGCAGCCGTTTGCTGGATGATTGCATTTTTCCTGATCTTAAATCATGCATTTCCGGGACATATGGGGATTTTTGTGTGGGTGATCCTGTGCTATATCTGCTGTCGTCCGATCGGTGAGGCAGTTTCCCTGCTTCTTTGTGAGCATTATGATAAGATTCCTTATCAGGATAAAGGTAAGGAGGTACAGGGGAGCTATTATCTGTACAATTTCCTGATGGTTGTTGTGGCGTATGGACTTTATCCTGTCCTGTATTTGGTACAGGGACAAAAAATGGTCTGGAATCCGCTGTTTGATGCAGGTGGTTTTTCCATGGGATTACAGGGAATCCTTCTGGTGATCCTGCTGATCGCAGCCGTGGTTTCTGTGAGATATCTGCGTGCTTATCCTAAATACCTGCAGGTGGCGAGAATGCTCTGCAGTTATCAGCGTGTGATGGAGCATCAGAAGGAAGTTGACAATGTCCAGTCTCTCGACGGTCAATTAAAGGATACCTTGGACGAGGATGCTGTGACGGAGCGGATCTTTCAGGATAAAAGCGGCTATGAATATCTTCATGCCATCTTTTTTGAACGTCACAAAAAGATCGTGGCAAGACCAAGCAGGATCAAGGCATGGATCGTGGAAGGATTGTTTGGCGTGACCGCAGTGGCTGTGATCGTTAGTCGTTTTATGGCATCTGCGGCACAGTTTCAGGAGATGAGTGATGGCGTCTGGAGCACGGTGAATATGCTGTTGGCGATCCTTGTATTTATTATGTATTGTTCTTCTTCCGGAGAAAAGCTGACACAGGCTATGTTCTTTCACTGTGATGCTTCTCTGCTGAAGTATGGATATTACCGGACACCGGAGGCGATCATATCCAGTTTCCGGATCCGCCTGCGTTATATGATCCGGACGGAGTGCCCGTTTATTGCGGCGTTTTGCGCAGGAGTATTTATCAATCTGATGCTTTTGGGAAGATTCCGGAATATTTTGCAGATCATAGCGATCTTATTCTGTATCGTGATGCTGTCGGTATTTTTCTCCGTGCTGTTTCTGTGTATGTATTATATTTTTCAGCCGTTTACAGAGGCAGGAAATACCACAAGTGTCGGTTATAAGATCTGTACCATGGGGATTTATCTTGTGGCGTATAGCTGTCTGCAGATCCATACACCGCCGACATGCTTTGCAGCGATCATTTTGGGAGTTACCGTTGTGACTCTGGTGGCAGCACTGCTGCTGGTGTGGAAGCTGGCACCAAAGACGTTCCGGCTGAAATGATGAAGGAAAAGGTATGAAAGAGAAATCGACAACAGGAAAGGGGATTTCAATGCGTAAAAAAAAGACCTATGTATTTAATATTATATTAATGATCGTGGTTCTGGCTTTTACCTTTTATACACTTCTTCATGGAGAAGATCTGAGGGAGATTTTATCTGTTTTGAAAAAAGCGGATAAAAGCTGGCTTGTATTTGCTGCTGTGTTTGCTGTTGCATATCTGGTTCTGCAGGCAGTATCCCTGAAAGTGATCGTGCAGTCAGCAGGAACATCTATGAAGCTTAAGGATGGCGTGAAATATACTTTTATTGGGTTTCTGTTTAATGCCATTACACCGTCAGCCAGTGGAGGACAGCCTATGCAGGTGTATTATATGCGCCAGGATGGCGTGTCTGTCGGAGTTTCTTCTGTGGCACTTTTGTTCTGGACGATTATTTACAAGGTGGCATTGATGGTCATAGAAGGGATAGTGCTCCTGTTTTTCCGGGGATTTCTTCATCAGTATCTTGGTCATTATTACTGGCTTTTTGTGTTGGGAATGGCAGTCAATCTGGTGTCCATTGTTTTGTACTCTATTGTTGTTTTTTCAAAAAACGGTGTGCGGAATCTGGCACTTCTTGGCACTTGGATCTGTCATAAACTTCGGATCATACGGAACAAAAAACGGTTTATGGAGCGGCTGGATCACTCTCTGGAATTGTATCAGGAGGGGGCCGTGTATATGAGAACACACTGGGAGGTTTTCTTTGTGGTGTTGGGAATTACCGTGCTGCAGAGAATCAGCTTCTTTGCAGTGACCTGGTTTGTCTGTCTTGCTCTGGGTCAGCATGGCGCATCTCCATGGGAGATTGTGATGCTGCAGAGTTTTGTGGCAGTTTGTATTGACATTTTGCCATTGCCCGGTGGAGTTGGTGTTAATGAAGGCTTTTTCGTGACCCTGTTCAAACAGATCATGAGCAGGAGCACAGCGGTATCTGCAATGCTGTTAAGTCGTGGCGTGAATTTTTATATCCTGATGATCATTGGAGCGGTAGTGGCGGTTTATACCAGTGCCAGAAAGGTTACGGAATAGTTTCAAAGCATGGTGAGAGGGCGGTCTGCTGAGGAGCAAGGGCGGACAGCGTTAACAGGAATTGCTCAGAAGTGGGGAGTTTTATGAGTCAGTCATATCAGATAATTTATGAGGGCGGCAGTGACGAGATTGTAGAAAAGAAGTCCCGTTTTATTGCCCATGTATTTCCGGTGCATTCCGAGGAGGAGGCAGCCGGTCATATTGAACAGATCCGGAAGAAGTATTGGGATGCCAGACACAACTGTCATGCCTTTGTGATCGGACCCAACAATGAGATCAGCCGGTGCAGCGATGACGGAGAGCCCTCCGGAACGGCAGGAAGGCCGATTCTGGAGGTGCTGCAGGGACAGGGGATTCATGATGTTCTTGTAGTTGTAACAAGATATTTTGGAGGCACACTTCTGGGAACCGGAGGGCTGGTGCGGGCCTATTCCCAGGCAACACAGGCGGGTCTTGCGGCGAGCCGGGTCATGACGAAGCAGCCGGGGCGGAAGATAACGGTCGGGACCGATTACAATGGCATTGGAAAGCTCCAATACATTGTAGGAAAACGGCAGATTCCGGTGATGGATACCCGTTATGGAGAGGCGGTGGAGATGGATGTGCTGGTGCCGGAGGAAGAGGTGCGAGCCTTAACAAAGGAGATTACCGAAGCGACTGCCGGAAAAGCAGAGCTTGACATTTCCGATGAACTGTTTTTTGCGGTTCTGGACGGACAGCCTATGATCTTTTAGAAAGGACAGATCAGATATGGATTTATTTGAATATATGAGGGAGCAATCGAAGGATGATGATGCACCCTTAGCATCCCGGATGCGTCCACGGACGCTGGACGAGGTGGTAGGACAGGAGCATATTGTGGGAAAGAACCGGCTTTTATACCGTGCGATCCAGGCAGACAAGCTGAGCTCCGTGATCTTTTACGGCCCGCCGGGAACCGGCAAGACAACACTTGCCAAGGTCATTGCCAATACGACCAGTGCTGTGTTTCGTCAGGTAAATGCCACCTCCGCAGGCAAAAAGGATATGGAAGAGGTGGTGCAGGAGGCAAAGAATCAGGCAGGCATGTATGGCAAAAAAACGATCCTGTTTGTAGATGAGATCCATCGTTTTAACAAGGGACAGCAGGATTATCTTCTTCCCTATGTGGAGGATGGTACGGTGATCCTGATCGGCGCCACCACAGAGAATCCTTATTTTGAGGTGAACAGCGCATTGATTTCCCGGTCTGTGATCTTCGAACTGAAGCCTCTCACGAAGGAGGATATCCGTCTTCTTTTATTTCGTGCCGTGGAGGACAGGGAGCGTGGCATGGGGAGCTACCGGGCTGTGCTGGAGCCGGATGCAGCGGATTTTCTGGCTGATGTAGCCAATGGAGATGCCAGAAGCGCCCTCAATGCACTGGAGCTGGGGGTTCTTTCCACAGAGCGGGGCGCAGACGATCGAATTCACATTACCATGGAGGTGGCGCAGGAATGTATCCAGAAACGGGTGCTTCGTTACGATAAATCCGGAGATAATCATTACGATACAATCTCAGCATTTATCAAAAGTATGCGGGGCTCGGATCCGGATGCCGCTATATATTATCTGGCGAGAATGCTTTATGCCGGAGAGGATGTGGCGTTTATTGCCAGACGTATTATGATCTGTGCTGCGGAGGATGTGTCCAATGCAGACCCGCAGGCGCTGGTGGTAGCAACCAGTGCAGCGCAGGCGGTGGAACGGCTCGGCATGCCGGAAGCGCGGATCGTGCTGGCGCAGGCAGCAACCTATGTGGCATGTGCTCCGAAGAGTAACTCGGCGATCATGGCGATCGATGAGGCAATGGATCTGGTGGCACATTCGAAAACATGCCCGATTCCGGCGCACCTGCAGGATGCACATTATAAGAGTGCGGCAAAGCTGGGACATGGGATCGGATATCTGTATTCCCACGATTATCCGAATCATTATGTGGAACAGCAGTATCTGCCGGATGCTTTAAAGGATCGGACGTTTTTCCATTTGTCCGATAACGGATATGAGAAAACAATACAGGAGCATTTTAAACGGATCGGGAAGGAGATAAAATAAACCTTCCTGTAAAAGCTTATGTCTGCAGTTTAAGACTTGCGGGCTGAAAGGAGTGTAAAAGAATTATGGACAAATTAAAGAGAGTTTTTGCAATGATCGGAGTGGTTTTACTTGTATTTATGTATCTGATGACGATCATTACAGCGATCACAGCATCTGACGGTGCCCACAACTGGTTTATCGGAAGTATTATGCTGACGGTATTCGTGCCGGTGATCCTTTATGCCATCAATATGCTGATCAATATTCAGAAGAGAAACGAAGCCAATAACCGCATGCGCGAGGAAATGTATATGCGTCAGATCAAAGACGCCCTGAAAGCAAAGGCGGAGCAGGAGAAAGCACAGCCGGCAGCAGCACAGGGACAGGTACAGCAGGAAGCACAGCCGGCAGCAGTACAGGGACAGGCGCAGGTGGCAGCAGAGCCACAGGAGAAGGAATCGTGAGAACACCGGTTGCTGATTTTATTGACAGTTATATTGCCGGAGACGGTGTCAGAGCGCATATGCCGGGACATAAGGGAGCGGGTCCGCTGGGAATAGAAGTGAGAGATATTACAGAGATTGCCGGGGCAGATGTATTGTCGGAGTCTGTAGGGATTCTGGGAGAAAGCCAGAAGAATGCCTGTACGTTATTTGGGACAGGGGCGACCCTGTATTCCACGGAGGGCTCTTCTCTGGCGGTAAAGGCGATGCTTTACAGTGTGATGATGCACTGGAAACAAGGTGTAAAGGAAACGGAATACAGCAGGCCGTTTATCCTGGCGGCAAGGAATGTGCACCGCGCCATGCTGGACGGCTGCGCTCTGTTGGATCTGGATCTGGAATTTATCCGGAGCGGACAGGCACATGGACTCTGTTCTGCCTTGGTGACAGCGCAGGAGGTAGAAAAGAGCCTGAAAGCCTGTGGGAAGCTTCCGGCAGCCGTTTATCTGACATCGCCGGATTATCTCGGAGTGCAGAGTGACATTGCGGCGATCGCAGAGGTTTGTCACAAATACGGAACGCTGCTGGCTGTGGATAATGCTCATGGGGCGTATCTGGCATTTTTGGGGGCAAGTAAGCATCCCATTCATCTGGGGGCGGATCTTTGCTGTGATTCGGCACATAAGACGTTACCGGTTCTGACCGGAGGAGCATATCTTCATTTGCATGAAAATATTGTGTCCGAAATATTGGACAGTGCCAGAAAAGGTCTGACCATGTTTGGTTCCACCAGTCCCTCTTATCTGATCCTGCAGTCGTTAGATCTGTGCAATGAGTATCTGGAACGGGAGTTTCGCAGAGAGCTGGCTGAATGTGTGAAAAAGATCCGGCAGTTTAAAAAGGCGGCAGGAGACAGAGGTCTTCATATTATGGAGGGAGAACCCTTAAAGATTGTTATTGATACCGGAGCCTCCGGGTATGATGGAGAAGAAATTGCCGGAGAGCTCCGGGAGTTTGTCTATTGTACCGGAGGGAGGAAACGTTCCGGGATAGAATGTGAATTTGCAGATCACCATACGGTTGTGTTTATGATGAGTCCGCAGAATGGGCCGGAGGACTGGAACATGATGTATCGCTGGCTGGACCGGACAAGACTACGGCATCCGGAGAAGGCATTCGCACCGGCGGAAAGACCCGGGATGGAACCTGCCATCCGGCGGATGACGATCCGGGAGGCAGTCTTTGCAGAGTCGGAAGTGATACCTGTCCGTGAGGCAGAGGGAAGGATTCTGGCGCAGGAAACGGTATCCTGCCCTCCGGCGATTCCGATTGCCGTCAGTGGTGAGGAGATTGACGGGAACATGATCCGTGTTTTTGAAGAGTATGGAATTCGGGATGTATCTGTTGTCAAGTAATGCCTTGTCATATACCCTTTGTTTTGTTATACTTAATGTATTAAGTAACTGGAAATAGGGAGTTTTAGCAAATAAAGGTATGGAGGCAAAAGGATGAAAAAGGAAAAATTCGGAACAACAAAGGACGGGAAGGAAGTAACCCGTTATACATTGGAAAATGCAAATGGAATGAAGGTATCATTTATTGATCTTGGGGCGGTGATCACCAATATCTGGGTGCCGGACCGGGACGGTCATCTGGATGATGTGGTGCATGGATATGATGATGTGGCTTCCTATGAGGTCAATGAGCCGAGCTTTGGAGCACCGGTGGGGCGATGTGCAAACCGTATCTCCGACGGCCATTTTGTGATCAATGGTGTGGAGTATAAGCTGGACCAGAATGATTCGACCAATTGTCTTCACAGTGGATATCTTCGTTTTAATTATATGATGTACGAGGCGGAGTATGAAAAAGGAGACGGGGAGCAGGTGCTGACATTTTCCAGGGTAAGCCCTGACGGGGAGCAGCATTTTCCGGGAACCTTTACATACAGCATTACTTATCATCTGACAGATGACAATGAGCTGATCATTGAGTATGATGGCGTTTCAGATGCAGATACGGTTGTCAATATGACAAATCACTCTTACTTTAATCTGGGCAAGGGTGGTCACAAGGGGGAGCAGATCTTAAACCATGAGGTGAAGATTTTTGCAGACCGGTATAATCCGGTCAATGATCTTTTATATCCAACCGGAGAGTTTGCGGATGTCGAGGGGACACCGTTCGATTTCCGGGAGTTTAAGGTGATCGGTACCGATGTGGTATCGGATAAGAGCAGCCCGGATTATTTTAAAGGATATGATCATAACTTTGTGCTGGAGCATGAAAAGGGAGAGGTCATCACAGCGGCAATCTGCAGGGAACCACAGACAGGGCGCACGCTGACGGTGCTTACGGATCAGCCGGGCATTCAGATGTATACAGCACCGGAGCTTTCCGGAGAGCATGGCAAGGATGGCGTTATATACGGACCGTCCAGTGCTGTGTGTTTCGAGACACAGAATTTTCCAAATGCCATTAATACACCGGAGTTTCCTGATATTGTATTGAAGGCTGGAGAGCCGTACCGTCACTATACGGTATTCCGTTTTGGCACATATTAAAATGCAAAAGTACTTGACATACACCCATTTTTAAATTTATCATATTCTGCATAATAAAAAGGATAGGGAAGAGGACATGAATGTTTTTCGAAAACGCCTGCGGGCAGAATTTGGAAAGAAGGTATATCGCCATTTTGTGAGCTTGTGCAAAGAGGAGCTGGATCAGAAGAAGAACAAGGTTCCGGAGGAGCAGATCAAGGCGAATGAAAAAGTGGTATATAGTGAGATGTGTGAGCAACTTCAAAGCCTGACAAAAGAGGAGATTGAAAAGAAAAAAGAGCGCCTTGCAGGCACTCTTATGGATGCTTTTCGGATTGCACGTCAGTTTAGCTTTGTATTTGTGTTTTATGTGATTGCCAGTCTGATCCTGGCCGTAATGGGACTGGATGCCAGAGTAACCAATGTCAGTCTGGTTCTAATGGGGATATGTTTTTTGTATAAAGTATATGAGTTTATCTGCAACCGCTTCTGTTTTGTGGATGCATATCTGATGATGCTGTACAAAACCGCACTGGAGCAGGATAATCCATCAGATTAGTTCGAAATGCTTCATTGCTTTATAGATGCCGTCGTTTTCTACCGTATCTGTTACATAATCTACGGTATTTAAAACGGGGGCATCACTTTTTTTCATTCCGATACTTAACCCGGCATATTCCAGCATAGGCAGATCGTTTGTGCTGTCGCCGACGGCAATGGTATCCTCCAGAGGAATGTCAAAATGATCCATCAGGAACCGGATGCCGGTTGCCTTGGAATGCCCTACGGGGATGACTTCATAGAAATCGTTGCCGCGGTCAATAAAGGTAAGTTTGTCTTTATATTTGTCCATAAAACCGGACAGATCACTTTCCGGGGTGGTGCAGAGACAAAACTTATCGTAGTGAAGTCCTCTGGTTTCCGGTGGATAATCTACACAGTGATCTGGAAAAAGAGTATGGAACTCTTTGTAGAAATCCCCGATATGTGTCCTGTAAGGAACCGTGCTGTAGTAGATTGCATGCTGACCCTCTAACAGCCATTCCAGACGGTATTTGTGGAGATCCTCGTAGATTGCATCTGCCAGAGGCATTGGAATCTCGTCTGCCAACAGTGTTTCACCGTGATAGCTGATGAAGGTGCCGCAGCCGCAGACAAAGCCGTCAAAGCCAAGATCGCTGATGTTATTATGAATTTCAGCCCAGGCTCTGCCGGAGTTGATAAAGCAGAGATGGCCATTTGCCTGAAGTTCACGGATGGCCCGGATGGCACTGTCCGGCACATAGCGTTTTTCGCCCTCGGACAGGATGGTGCCGTCAATATCAAAAAAAAGAAGTTTACGCATAATGGTTTCATTCCTTTCGTATAGTCGGATAACTTATTTTCGCTGTATCAGTATAATAGAACGAAATGGATTATGCAAGAGATAGATTGTAGCAGAAAGGAAAGACAGGGTTATTGAAATGGATAAGAAATTTTTGCCGGTAACAAGAGAAGAAATGCTGGAACGGGGATGGGATCAGGTGGATTTCGTCTACGTTTGTGGAGATGCTTATGTAGATCATTCCTCCTTTGGAGCGGCGATCATTACCCGTGTGCTGGAGGCACATGGATACCGGATCGGTATGATCGCGCAGCCGGACTGGAAGGATGAAAAAAGTATACAGGTATTTGGCATGCCACGTCTGGGCTTTATGGTGTCTGCGGGCAACATGGACTCCATGGTAAATCATTATACGGTATCAAAGAAAAGGAGAAGCAGTGACGCTTACACACCGGGAGGTGTAGCCGGAAAGCGGCCGGATTATGCGACTGTCGTATATTGCAATCTGATCCGCAGGGTGTACAAGCAGGTCCCGATCATTATCGGCGGGATAGAGGCAAGTCTGCGGCGGCTGGCTCATTACGATTACTGGTCAAATAGCCTGAAACATTCTATTCTTGTAGACTCTCAGGCGAATATTCTGATCTATGGTATGGGAGAGCTTGCAGTAGTGGAGGTGGCAGAGGCACTGGAAAGCGGCATAGCCGTGGAGGATATTACTTATGTGGCGGGAACGGCATACCGTACCAAAAATCTGGATGCGGTGTACGATGCCCAGATGCTGCCGTCATATGAGGAGCTTTGCCGGGATAAAAAAGTTTATGCGGAGAGCTTTTATACCCAGTATTGCAATACAGATCACTTCACGGCCAAATGCCTTGTAGAAAAATATAACGACCACCTTTATGTCGTGCAGAATCCGCCGGCAAGACCATTGACGCAGATGGAGTTAGATGATGTGTATGCATTGCCGTATATGCGTGCTTACCATCCATCCTATGAGGCGGCAGGCGGGGTGCCTGCATTGCAGGAGATCAAATTCAGCCTTACCAGTAACCGTGGCTGCTTTGGTGGCTGCAGCTTTTGTGCTCTCACATTTCATCAGGGACGGATCTTGCAGACGAGAAGTCATGAATCCATCCTTGCCGAAGCAAAGGAAATGATAAAGGAGCCGGACTTTAAAGGGTATATTCATGATGTGGGCGGACCTACCGGCAATTTCCGTCATACCTCCTGCGGGAAACAGCTAACGCATGGTGTATGTACCAACAAGCAGTGCCTGTTTCCGAAGCCATGCAAGAATCTGATCGTGGATCATTCGGACTATCTGGCTCTTTTGAGAAAGCTCCGTGCTTTGCCGGGAGTTAAAAAGGTCTTTATCCGGTCCGGGATCCGTTTTGATTATGTGATGGAGGATAAGGATGATTCCTTTATCCGGGAGCTTTGCAAATATCATATCAGCGGACAGCTTCGTGTGGCACCGGAGCATGTGGCGGACCGGGTGCTGCACTATATGGGAAAGCCTGAAAATGCAGTGTATGAGAGCTTTGTGAAAAGATATCAGCGGGTCAACAAAATGACAGGAAAGAAACAGTTTCTGGTGCCGTATCTGATGTCCTCCCATCCGGGCTCCGGACTTTCCGAAGCGGTGGAACTGGCAGAATATCTGCGGGATCTGGGCTATATGCCGGAGCAGGTACAGGACTTTTATCCGACGCCGTCTACATTGTCCACATGTATGTACTATACCGGTCTGGATCCGAGAACCATGGAGAAGGTTTATGTGCCGGTGAATCCTCATGAAAAAGCAATGCAGCGTGCCCTGATGCAGTATCGCAATCCTCGTAACTATGATCTGGTGAAGGAAGCTCTTCTGAAGGCGGGCAGGGAGGATCTGATCGGTTTTGGACCGGAATGTCTGATCCATCCGCGGAAGGAGAAGTGGATGCAGGAAAAATGGGACAACCGTCACAGGAAAAACACCAAAAAACGATAGATTTAAGAAAAAATTAATGACCAGGATAAACTTTCGTAAGAAATATACGATATACTATATAGAGAAGGAGGTATTTTTATGGCAATTAATGGTATTAACAATCAATCAAATATTTCAAGTCTTTATAACAGTATTTTTGGTATCGGAAGCAACAGTGACAGCTCCTATGGGATCAGTGATCTTGCAATGATCCGCAACGGCTCTTACGGTAAGCTGATGAAGGCTTATTATGCAACGGAAAATGCAGGAAAGACAGATTCATCAAAGACAGAAGAGGAGACCAAGGCAGATCAGACAAAGCTGGTCAATGTAAAGTCTCAGGCGGCATCCTTAAATAACAGTCTGGAAGACCTGCGGAGCAAATCTCTCTATGAGCCTGCCGGTACCGATGACAAAGGGAAAAATACATACGATCAGGACAAGATCACCAAAAGCGTTAAGGATTTTGTAGACAAGTACAATTCTTATGTGAAGTCTTCTTCTGATGTGGATTCGGTATCTATATTAAAGAAGTCTGTGAGCATGATCGGTTTCACGGCAAAAAATGCAGGCATGCTTTCCAAGATTGGTATTACGATCGGAGAGAACAACCAGCTTACGATCAATGAGGATAAGTTAAAAAATGCCAGTGTACATGATGTTTCCTCCCTGTTTCAGGGAATCGGTTCCTATGGTGACTCTGTACAGAATCTGGCGAGACAGAGTTACCAGCTTGCCAACAGTCAGGCATATCAGAGAGGCAATGGCTCCTCTTATACATATTCCGGCAGCTACTTGGCACTGGGCGGAGCCAATGGTGTGATGGACAGATATCTGTAAGGAGAGAGTCTGTGCGGAGTTTTTATGAATGACATTTGAGACACCCCCGATCCGGGAGTACAGTGATTTACGGATCGGGGGTGTTTTTGCGTACTTGCGCCAATTGATTATTATGAGTATAATTAGGGAAAATGACTTAGAGGAGGCAGAACCGTTGTATCGCTTTTATATTGGGCAGGATCAGATTGAAGAGGATCAGATCCATATTTTGGATTCCGATGTGAATCATATCAAAAACGTACTTCGTCTGGAGCCGGGGGACTGGCTGGTGGCATGTGATGGAGAGGGCACCGATTATGTGTGCCGTATTCAGTCATTGTCCCAGGAGGAGATCACACTTTCCATTGAAAAGAAGCAGGAAAGCGGAACGGAGTTAGATACCCGGATTACATTATTTCAGGGGATTCCCAAGAAGGATAAGATGGAATTTATCATTCAGAAGGCGGTGGAACTGGGAGTATACGAAATCGTCCCCGTTATGATGAAACGCTGTGTGGTCAAGCTGTCCGAGGCCAAAAAGATTCAGAAAAAGACGGAACGCTGGCAGGCAATTGCGGAAGCAGCGGCCAAGCAGTGTGACAGGGGCATGATTCCCGTAGTGCATACTCCGGTGACTATGGAGCAGGCGTTTGACATGGCAACCTCCTTAGAGTACAATATGATACCGTACGAATTACAGGACGGGATACAGGTATCGAGACAGATCGTGGAGGAAGCATGTTCCAAAGAGTCCGTAGGAATCTTTATTGGACCGGAGGGCGGTCTGGAGAAGGAAGAAGTGGAAAAGGCCATGGAGATCGGGGCAAAGCCGATCACATTAGGTAAGAGGATCCTTCGGACAGAGACGGCGGGCATGGCATTGCTTTCCATTATGATGTTTCAGTTACAGAAGTGAGGATAGAGTATGGAAGCGTATTTAGATAATGCAGCAACCACCAGGGTGTTTCCGGAGGTGCGTGATATTATGCTGCAGGTAATGGAAAAGGATTTTGGAAATCCTTCCTCCAGACATACCAAGGGAATTGAGGCAGAGGGTTATGTTACCAAAGCGGTACAGCAGATTGCCGGGACGTTGAAATGCCAGCCAAAGGAGATCATTCTGACCTCCGGGGGGACGGAGAGCAACAATATGGCATTGATCGGTACCGCACTTGCCAACCAGAGAGCCGGAAAGCATGTGATTACCACAAGGATTGAGCATGCATCCATTCATGAACCCTTTGGACGTTTGGAACAGATGGGATATGAAGCGCAGTATCTGCCGGTGGATCACAACGGCCATTTACAGCCGGAGGTGTTAGAGGAAGCGGTGCGGGAGGATACTCTGTTAGTGTCCGTTATGATGGTCAACAATGAGATGGGAGCCGTGGAGGATATCAAAAAGCTTGTTGCCGTGGCAAAGCAGAAAAATCCTAATGTGATCTTTCATGTGGATGCAATTCAGGCATATGGCAAGTACAAGATCGTCCCAAAACGTCTTGGAATTGACCTGATGTCCGTCAGCGGGCATAAGATACATGGACCAAAGGGGAGCGGTTTTCTCTATGTCAGAGACGGCGTAAAGATCAGTCCGATCATTCTTGGAGGCGGCCAGCAGAGAGGAATGCGCTCCGGTACGGAGAATGTTCCGGCGATTGCAGGCCTTGGTGAAGCGGTTCGTCTGATCTACCAGCAGCACAGTGAGAAGGTGGAACGTCTCTACGCCTTGAAGCAGCGTCTGATCGATGGATTAACTGCTATGGAAGGTGTGAGCATTAACGGGATCAACGGACTTTCTCTGACGGAGACGGCACCACATATTGTCAGTGCAAGCTTTGATGGGATCAAAAGTGAGGTTATGCTCCATGCACTGGCGCAGGAGGGCGTTTATGTGTCCTCCGGGTCGGCATGCTCGTCTAATCACCCGGATCTCAGTGGCACCTTAAAAGCGATCGGCGTGGAGGACAGACTTCTGGATTCCACACTGCGGTTCAGCTTTTCGGTGCTCAGCACGGAGGAAGAGGTGGATCATGCACTGGAGGCAGTTGCGAAGGTTCTGCCACAGCTTCGGCGGTTTGTGAAGAAATAATATGATGCAAGGGTCAAAAGCAGATAAAGAAATGGAGAAAATATATGTATCAGGCATTCTTAGTAAAATATGCGGAAATCGGAATAAAAGGAAAGAACAGATATAAATTTGAAAATGCCCTCTGTCAGCAGATGGAGCGTACGCTGAAGCCGTTAGATGGAGAGTTTGTGGTAGAACGTCAGCAGGGGCGTATTTTTGTGGAGGCAAAGGGTGACTTTGATGAGGAGGATGTGATCGAGGCACTGCAGCACGTATTTGGTATTTCAGGAATTTGTCCGGTCAATGTGATCGAGGACAAGACCTGGGAAAATGTAGCTAAAGGTGTGGGAGACTTTGTAGAGCAGCAGTATGACAAGCTTGATTTCACTTTTAAGGTAGAGTCCAAGAGAAGTGATAAGCATTATCCCATGACATCACCGGAGGTATGTGTGGAGACGGGAGCATATCTGCTGGATCGTTTCCCAGAGCTTCGTGTAGATGTTCATAAACCGGAGGTGCGTATCTGGGTAGAGATCCGCGAGAAGGCGTATGTTTATTCTAAGGTTATCAAGGGAGCCGGAGGAATGCCTCTGGGAACTAATGGCAGTGCAATGCTTCTTCTGTCCGGTGGTATTGACAGTCCGGTGGCCGGATATATGATCGCCAAAAGAGGTGTCTTTATTGATGCGGTATATTTTCATGCGCCGCCATACACCAGTGAGAGAGCAAAGCAGAAGGTCGTAGATCTCGCAGAGCTTGTTTCAAAATATACCGGACCGATCCGTCTTCATGTGGTCAATTTTACGGACATACAGATGTATATTTATGAGACATGTCCTCATGAAGAATTAACGATTCTGATGCGCCGTTATATGATGCGTATTGCGGAAACACTGGCAAAGAAAAATGATTGTCTCGGCCTGATCACCGGAGAGAGCATTGGTCAGGTGGCAAGTCAGACCATGCAGAGTCTGGCGGCAACTAATGAAGTGTGTACGCTGCCGGTATATCGTCCGCTGATCGGTTTTGACAAGCAGGAGATCGTGGAGCTGTCCGAAAAGATCAATACCTACGAGACATCTATTCAGCCATATGAAGACTGCTGTACCATTTTTGTCGCAAAGCATCCGGTAACAAAACCGGAGCTTAAAATGCTTCATCGTTCCGAGGAGAAGCTTGTAGGTAAGATTGATGAGATGGTAAAGACCGCATTGGATACCGTAGAGATCATTACGGTGGGAGAGTAGTGACATTTAAATTGTTTGAAAATAGAATATGGCAGTTTGAGAAAATAGTTTAAACTGCCATATAAAAGAGCAAAGAAAAAGAGAACACCAAAGGTGTTCTCTGTACTTCTCTTAAATGGAAAACCTCAGGAATCCCTGAGGAAACTCATAAAGGTATGCAATAAATTACTCTACGATGTATGGAGCGAGAGTCTTAAGAATCTCATCGATGTTGTCATCATCATGGATGTTCAGATCGATAGCCTTGGAAAGATCCAGACTGAAGATTCCCATAATAGACTTTGCGTCAATCACATATCTTCCGGATACCAGATCAAAATCAGTATTGAAGTTTGTTACATCGTTTACAAATGCCTTAACCTTGTCGATTGAGTTTAAAGAAATCTTTACTGTTTTCATAACTATTACCTCCTCATTGATTTTGTTCTTCTTTATACTAGACACAACGGAACAAAAAGTCAATATACAATGTTGCCAAAAAATAATACAAAAACCCTGTGAGGAATGCCATATTTTAGTAAAAACACCAAAACATGGTAAAAAATATGTAAATCTTATTGAAATAAAAAAGAAAAAATGGAGTTGAAAATGAAAATTGCTTTTTTAACATTGGGCTGTAAAGTAAATTCTTACGAAACAGAAAAAATGAAAACACAATTTGAGACAGAAGGCTATGAAATAGTTTCCTTTTCGGAAAAGGCAGATGTCTATGTGGTCAATACATGTACCGTTACCAATATTGCAGACCGTAAATCGAGAAAAATGCTTCATCGTGCCCGTCGCATGAATCCGGATGCCGTGGTTGTGGCTGCCGGATGTTATGTGGATTCTGCCCGTCAGAAGGGAGAAGAGGACGAAAGTGTTGATCTTTTTATTGGCAATGAAGACAAAGAAATCATGATATCCAAGGTAGAAAAAATCATGGAAAAAAGGGGAATTTTAAACAAAGAAAACTGTCCCGGTCATTCTGTGGGAGAAATGTCGGAAAAGGCAGAACAGGAGCTGCATACCAGAGCATATATTAAGATTCAGAATGGCTGTAACCAGTATTGCAGTTATTGTATTATTCCCTATGTCAGAGGAAAACTGGAGAGCCGCACGGAGGAAGATATTTTATCCGAAACAAAAAAGCTTGCCGCTGCCGGATTTCATGAAATTGTATTGACGGGAATTCATCTTTCCTCCTTTGGTGTGGACCGGGAATTTAAAAAAACAGATGCCAATAGTTTTGTAAAACTTCAGGGGAAATATCTGCTGGAATTATTGCAGAAAATGGCACAGGTTTCCGGAATTGAACGACTGCGTCTGGGATCTCTGGAACCGCGGATCATTACCGAAGAATTTGTAAAAAAACTGGCGGAAATTCCGGAGGTGTGTCCTCATTTTCATCTTTCTTTGCAGAGCGGATGTGATGCGACATTAAAGAGAATGAATCGTCATTATTCGTCACAGGAATATCTGCAGGGAGTGGAAATTTTACGGAAATATTTTAAAGATCCTGCGATCACCACCGATATTATTGTGGGATTTCCGGGAGAGACGGAGGAAGAATTTAAAACAACATGTGATTTTGCAAAGAAGGTGTCCTTTGCGCAGATTCATGTATTTAAATATTCCAGACGTCACGGTACCGTTGCGGACCGTATGGAGGATCAGGTGGATGAGCAGGTAAAAAACAGCCGGAGTGACAGACTGTTAGCGATAGAAGCAGAACTGGAAAAGCAGTATCAGCAGAAATTTCCGGATCAGACACAGAAGGTTCTGATCGAGGAGCCGGTTCTGATCGAGGGAACAAAATACCTGGTGGGATATAATGAAAGATATGTCCGGATCGCTGTGCCGTATGAAGAGGGAGTATCCGATGAAAGCCTTTGTAACAGCCTGATAGACGTGCATATTAATGGCTCGCTGGAGGGAGATATTTTACTTGGAAAACGGGAAAGGGCTTGTAATTTATAAAAAGATATATTACTATATTGAATGCTATGGTTGATAAAAAAAGGAACACAAATGCATGGAGGTAGTGCCATTATGCAGGAAATCAATAATACACAATATTTTAACGTACAGAAGGATATGGATTTCGAGGTAAAGGATGTCATTGCCCGGATTTATGAAGCGTTGACCGAGAAGGGATATAATCCGGTCAATCAGATCGTTGGTTATGTGATGTCGGGAGATCCAACCTATATTACCAGTCATAAGGGAGCGAGAAGTCTGATTATGCGTGTGGAGCGTGATGAGATCATTGAAGTGCTTCTGGAGGATTATATTCAGAATAATTTCAAATAATTCCAGACAGATTATTGGAAAAGGGATTCCGGTGTTTTCACAGAGTGACGAAGGCAGAGGAATGGAGGAAAAACAGTGAGGATCATGGGATTGGACTATGGTGACAAAACCGTAGGAGTTGCCATTAGTGATGAGCTGTTGCTGACGGCGCAGCCTGTGGAAACAATTCAGAGAGAGAGACCGGCGAAGCTACGCAAGACATTTGCACGGATAGAGGAACTGATCGGAACGTACGAGGTGGACCGGATCGTGCTGGGGCTTCCAAAGCGGATGGACAACCAGGAGGGAGAACGCTGCGAGCGGACCAGAGAGTTTGGAGATCAGTTAGCAAAACGTACGGGAATCGAGATCATATATCAGGATGAGCGTCTGACCACAAAGGAAGCAGACGCAGTATTAAATGAGGGTGGAGTCCGGAAAGAAAACCGAAAAGAGTATATTGACAAGCTTGCGGCATCGTTGATTCTGCAGGGTTATCTTGATATACTCGCAAAGTAAGAATGGAGATCATAGATGCAGAGTATTAATTTTATCACGGATGAAGGGGAGGAGATCCCTTTTTATATAATTGAGCAGACTACATTGGCAGGAAAGGATTTTTTGCTGGTGACCGACAGCGATACGGACGAGGATGAGGCAGAGGTCTATATTATGCAGGAGATCAGTGATCAGGATGATCAGACTGTTTATGAGTTTGTGGAGGATGAGGCACAATTAGAAGCACTTTCTAAGGTGTTTGCGGAATTACTGGACGACGTGGATATTCAAATGTAGAAGGATGCAGGGGAGAGATGCCTGACAGACGGGAAAGAGGTCTGGAAAGGCTTTGCTTTTTTATGCAATTTTCTGGATTTTAATCAAATAATAAATAATAAATCGAAGAAAGGCAGGGTATTTCATTGAAAAAGGAAACGGAATCAAGTGCGGTACAGAACAAGGCAGCAGAGGGAGAAAAGGGAGCGAAACGGATCATCAGAAGAGGAAGAAAGCCATCCGCAAAGGCAGAGCGTGAGACAAAGGAGACGGTAGAAAAGCCGAAGAGAACAAGAACGACAAGAACGACGAAGGCAGCCAGGGAAGAAAAGGAAAGCGTGGCTGCAAGAGCAGATAAAGCTGTTGCGGAGAAGGTACGGCGTATGACAGAAAAGTCAAACCAGAAGTCAAAGAGCAGTCTTGTTGGTCATGGACTTAAGATCATTCCACTGGGCGGCCTGGAGCAGATTGGTATGAATATTACCGCATTTGAATATGAGGACAATATTGTAGTGGTAGACTGCGGTCTTTCATTCCCCGGAGATGATATGCTGGGAATTGATCTTGTCATTCCGGATATCACATACCTCAAGGAAAATATTGATAAGGTCAGAGGCTTTGTGATCACCCATGGACACGAGGATCATATTGGAGCGCTTCCATATGTTCTCAAGGAAGTAAATGCTCCTGTTTATGCAACAAAGCTTACTATGGGCCTGATCGAAAATAAGCTCAAAGAGCATGTGATGCCGAAGCCGGTGAAGAAAAAGGTTGTAAAATATGGTCAGTCTATCAATCTGGGATGTTTCCGTATCGAATTTATCCGCACGAACCACAGCATTTCTGATGCTGCGGCACTGGCAATCTTTACCCCGGTAGGAACCATTGTTCATACCGGAGACTTCAAGGTGGATTACACTCCGGTACGTGGAGAGCCGATCGATCTGCAGAGATTTGCGGAGCTTGGCAAAAAGGGTGTATTGGCATTGATGGCAGACAGTACCAATGTAATGAAGCCGGGCTTTACCATGTCAGAGCGTACTGTAGGTAAAACCTTCGATAATATTTTTGCTGAAAATACAAAGCATCGTATTATAGTGGCAACCTTTGCATCCAACGTGGATCGTGTCCAGCAGATTGTGAATTCTGCAGTGAAATACGGCAGAAAGGTTGTCGTCGAGGGAAGAAGCATGGTTAATGTCATCACCACAGCCACAGAGCTGGGATATATTGACATTCCGGATAATACACTGATCGATATGGACCAGATGAAGAATTATGCACCGGAGAAACTGGTGCTGATCACCACAGGAAGCCAGGGAGAGGCGATGGCAGCGCTGTCCAGAATGGCATCGAATCTTCACCGCCGGATCACAATTGAGCCGGGCGACACTGTAATCTTCAGCTCACGTCCGATCCCCGGCAATGAAAAGAATGTTGCCAAGGTAGTCAACGAGCTTGCAGCAAAGGGAGCAAAGGTGATTGAGCAGGATGCTCATGTATCCGGACATGCCAGTGAGGAAGAGATCAAGCTGATCTATGCGCTGACAAAGCCACAGTATGCGATCCCGGTTCATGGAGAGTACCGCCATCTGCAGGCACATGCGGAGCTGGCACAGCTTATGGGTGTGCCGAAGGAAAACACAGTGATCCTGTCCTCCGGTGATGTGCTGGAGATTGACAGTGAGCACTGTGCACTGGTAGGAAAGGTACAGGCTCAGGGTATCATGGTAGACGGACTTGGTGTTGGTGATGTCGGAAATATTGTTTTAAGAGACAGACAGCATTTATCCGAAAATGGACTCATTATTATTGTATTGACATTAGAGAAATATACCAATCAGCTTTTGGCGGGACCGGATATTGTATCCAGAGGATTTGTCTATGTACGGGAATCAGAATATCTCATGGACGAGGCAAAGAGCATTGTATATGCGGCGCTGGAAAGATGTCTGGACAATCAGGTATCTGACTGGTCCAAGATCAAGACAGAGATCAAGGACAGTCTCAGTGATTATCTCTGGAAGAAGATGAAACGTAATCCTATGATCCTGCCGGTTATTATGGAGGTTGAGTAGCCTATGAGTGGAGAGACGCAGCTTTTGATGGAGCAGTTGATGGAGGCCGTAAAGCGCACCCAGGAGTACAATCAGTACCAGACGCTTTTGGAGAGTGTCAAAAAGCATCCGGATATTTACCGGAGGATCGGGGAATTCCGCAGAGGCAGCATCGTGTTTCAGATGACGGATCATGCAAATCCTATTGAGGAAAATAATGCATTGCAGAAGGAGTTCGCAGATCTGCAGACCAATGGTCTTGCCAACGAATTTCTGGCGGCAGAGCATCAGTATTGCATGATGATCAAAAGGATGCAGGGATATTTTCTGGATCATCTGGATCTGGAACTGGAGTTTTTAGATGAATAGCTGGAAACCGGCAGTGATGACCTCGGTTTATATCGTGCTCTATTCGCTGCTGGTGTTAAGTGTGGCGTTTTTGTGTTATCATGGATATCGTTTCTGCTATGATGTGTTCGCCGATGTCCGGGTAGAGCAGCAGCCGGGAGAGGACATTACCTTTTCGGTGTCTTCTGCAGACAGTTTCCGGGATATTGCGGCGAAACTGCAGGACAAGGGTGTGATCTGTGACAGATACAGTTTTCTTGCCAGAGCGGGGATTATGAAAACAGATCGGAATAAGATCTATTCCGGCAAGTATATTCTGAACAATTCCATGACATATGAGCAGGTAATCAATCGTTTGACAGTATCGGAAGGGTTTGACAAATGATAATTGATGAGAGACTTTCAGTGTTTATTGATGCGCTGCAATGGAACCTGCCGGGAGAACTGGCAGAGCTGGAACAGCAGGCACTTGAGGATCAGGTGCCCATTATCCGGAGGCCTATGCAGACATTTCTGGGGTTTATACTGGGGATGACACAGCCGGCTTCCATTTTAGAGATCGGAACGGCTGTTGGATTTTCCAGCATATTGATGAGCGAATATGTGCCGGAGCAGACTTCCATTACCACCATAGAAAAGGTGCCGGCAAGGATCCGGGCCGCCAAAGCAAATTTCGTACGTTATGGCAAGGAAGACAGGATCTGCCTGCTGGAGGGAGATGCGGCAGAGGTACTTGAAAAGCTTTGTGTACAAGGAAATCAATATGATTTTATTTTTATGGATGCTGCCAAGGGACAGTATCTTAATTTTTTGCCGGATATATTGAAGATGCTTCCTGAAAATGGTATGCTGATAACAGACAATGTATTGCAGGATGGTGACGTGATCCAGTCACGTTATGCCATTAACCGCAGAGACCGTACGATTCATGGACGGATGCGGGAATATCTGTATCGGCTGACCCATTCGGAGGAGCTTGATACAGTGATATTGCCTGTGGGAGACGGAATTACCGTGTCCAGGCGGATAAAGTGAGGTGAAAGGGTTGTTATCAAATGGAAAGCCGGAGTTATTGATACCGGCAAGCAGCTTGGAGGTTTTAAAGGTAGCCGTGATATATGGTGCTGACGCCGTATATATCGGCGGCGATATGTATGGACTCCGTGCAAAGGCCAAAAACTTCTCTCCGGAGGATATGAAGGAGGGCGTAAGCTTTGCACATGAGCATGGAAAGAGAGTGTTTGTCACAGCAAATATAACAGCTCATAATGGGGATCTGGAAGGAATCCACCATTATTTTGAGGAGCTGAAGGAGATCGGTCCGGATGCGCTGATCATTTCGGATCCGGGAGTTTTTGATATTGCCAGAGAGGTCTGTCCGGAGATTGAGGTGCATATCAGTACCCAGAGCAACAATGTCAATTATGGCACATATCTGTTCTGGCAGCGGATGGGGGCAAAGCGTGTGGTATCCGCCAGAGAGCTTTCAATCCGGGAGATTAAGGATATCCGGGCACATATTCCCGATGATCTGGAGATTGAAACCTTTGTACACGGTGCCATGTGTATTTCTTATTCCGGCAGATGTCTTCTAAGTAATTATTTTACAGGGCGGGATGCCAATCTGGGAGCATGTACCCATCCATGCCGGTGGAAGTATTATATTATGGAGGAGAATCGTCCGGGAGAGTTTCTTCCGGTAGAGGAAAATGAGAGAGGCACATATATTTTCAATTCCAAGGATCTCTGTATGATCGAGCATATACCGGATCTGGTAGATGCCGGGATTGACAGCTTCAAGATCGAAGGACGTATGAAAACGGCTCTTTATGTGGCTGATGTGGCAAGAACATATCGTCAGGCAATCGATGATTACTTTACATCACCGGAGCTGTATGAGTCCCGGAAGTCATATTATATGGATGAGATATCCAAGTGCACGTACCGTCAGTACACGACGGGCTTCTTTTATGGGAAGCCGACCCATGAGGGGCAGATCTATGATAACAATACCTATGTTAAAAAATATACTTATCTCGGCATCGTCAGCGAGATCACAGAGGATGGATATGCTGTGATGGAGCAGCGCAATAAATTCTGTGTTGGCGATGAGGTGGAGATCATGAAACCGGATGGCAGCGATTGTCGCGTCAAGGTGCTTGCCATGCGGGATGAAAAGGGAGAAGCGATGGAAAGCTGTCCTCACCCACAGCAAAAGATTCAGGTGAGGTTTAGTGAAGTTCCGGACAGAATGAATCTGATCCGTGTATCATGTGAGTAAATACATTTGGGAGGAAGAGTTATGGAAAAAAATGTAAGACTGAGAGTACTTTATGTAATGGAGCTGTTTGTGCAGCAGACAGACGCAGAAAACGGAGTGACTATGCAGGAGATTCTGGACTGGCTGGCAGATCATAATCTTACCGGTGAGAGAAAGAGTATTTATGAGGATATTCATGCACTTAAGGAGTTTGGTCTGGACATTCAGTACACACAGTCCGACAAAACATATCGTCTTGCAAGTCGTTAATAAAATAAAAAAGGAGAAAAAGAATGACACCACAGCAGAAATATTTAGACATTGTGGATGAGGTGATCGCAAAGGGTCCATTTAAACCGGACTGGGTATCCCTCTCTGATTATGAGACGCCAAAATGGCTCAAAAACGGTAAATTCGGTATATTTATTCACTGGGGGCTGTTCAGTGTACCGGCATTCAATAATGAGTGGTATTCCAGAAATATGTACATCCAGAGTATGGAGGAGTGGCAGCATCACAGAGATACTTTTGGAGAGCATACGAAGTTTGGTTACAAGGATTTCATTCCGATGTTTACAGCACCGAAGTTCCAGCCGGAGGAGTGGGTGAAGCTGTTTAAGGAAGCCGGTGCAAGATATGTGATGCCGGTGGCAGAGCATCATGACGGATTTCAGATGTATGACAGTGAGATCAGTGAATGGAACAGCGTCAAGATGGCGATGAAGCGTGATGTGCTGGGAGAGATGAAGGCAGCGATCGAGAAAGAGGGACTGACCTTCTGTGAATCAAATCATCGTGTAGAGCATTCCTTCTTTATGGGACATGGCAAGGAGTTTGACAGTGATATTAAAGACCCTATGAAGTTAGGCGATTTTTATTATCCGGCGATGCCGGAACCGGACAATCAGGATCTGTTCAGTCCGGCACCTCCACAGGATTTTATGGAGGACTGGCTTGCAAGAAACTGTGAGCTGGTGGAAAAATATCATCCAAATATGGTTTACTTCGACTGGTGGATCCAGCATGATTCCGTAAAACCATATCTGAAGAAGTTTGCGGCATATTATTATAACCGTGGTCTGGAATGGGGACAGCAGGTGACAATCTCCTACAAGCATGATGCTATGATGCTGGGAACCGGCGTTCTCGATATGGAGCGTGGCCACTTCACAGAGGCAAAGCCATTTACGTGGCAGGCAGATACCTCGATGGCTTACAATTCATGGTGTTATACGGAGCAGAATCGTTTTAAGCCAACGGTAGAGATCATACAGGATCTGGTAGATATCGTCAGCAAGAATGGATGTCTTCTGTTAAATGTCGGACCGAAGGCAGATGGAACTATCTGTGATGAGGAGATTAAGATCCTTAAAGAGATGGGTGAGTGGATGAGTGTCAACGGAGAGGCAATCTACGATACACATCCATGGCGTATTCAGGCCGAGGGAAGTACCAAGGGTGTAGAGGGTATGTTCTCCGAGGAAGGACGTCAGGCGTATGGCAAGGACGATATCCGTTTTACATGCAAGGCAGACTATATTTACATTATTGCTATGAAGCAGGAAGGTGCCGACGTGGTTGTAAAATCTATGGGAGAGGACAGCAAGGACTTCCATGGAATTATTCTGGAGATGAAGGCACTGGGATATGATGAGCCGGTCACATATGAGCGTGACGCGGATACCATGACGATCCATGCACCATTTGTACAGAGTGATATGCCGGTGGTATATCGGATGAAACTGAAATAATTAAATATAGAATAGAAAAGAGAAAGGCTGATACATCATTTGATGTATCAGCCTTTTGTTACACCTCAAAGCTATGTCCAGATAATTTTGCAATAAAAAATTTATTAGAAAACTAAAATGGTTTATGCCATGAATATAACGTCTGTCTGTTGTCTGCAATTAACCAAGCTTAACAACGTTAGCTGCCTGTGGTCCCTTTTCTCCGTTTACAACGTCGAACTCAACCTCTTCACCCTCGTCAAGAACCTTGAATCCGTCCATCTGGAGTGCTGAGAAATGTACGAATACATCCTTGCCAGTCTCGTCAGAGATGAAACCAAAACCCTTCTTTGCGTTAAACCATTTAACTGTACCCTTCATAGTAGTGCCTCCTAAAATAATGAAAAAATTTTGTAACCTGTGTGAGCACAGATTCAACAACAGTTTTAATCTACCATATTCACCTGTTCCTGTCAATGTAAAACAAATGAAAAGCAGTGCTAATTTTTATCAATGCCAAGTTCCTGGGCAAGCTCCTCCAGATACATCCATCGATCCATTTTCTGTTCCAGTTCCTGGGAAAGCTTCTCTTTTTCTTCGGATAATTTTGCGAGCTGTACGAAATCGCTGGCTGCCCGGGTCATTTCGGTGTCGATCGCGTCCAGATGTTCCTCTATGGCAGCAATATCGTCTTCAATGGTCTCGAAATCCTTTTGCTCCTGATAGGTCATTTTTTTCTTTTTGGTCTGTCCGTCCTTCCAGTTGTTGCGGTTTACGGTTTTGGCTGTCTCTGCTTCTGACGGTGCTTTGGAAACGGAGTTATTTGTGTGACCGTCAGCCGCTGTATTTTTAGCTTCACAGGCATGAAGGTAGTCGGTATAGCCGCCCTCGTACTGAACCAGTCTGCCATCCTCTTCATAGGAAAAAATCCGGCGTACCACACGATCCAGAAAATAGCGGTCATGGGAAACGACTGCTACGATACCGTCAAAGTGATCCAGATAATCCTCCAGAATGGTCAGAGTGGCAATGTCCAGATCATTGGTTGGCTCATCAAGAAACAGGACATTTGGGGCTTCCATGAGAATACGGAGCAGATAAAGACGCCGCTTCTCGCCACCAGACAGTTTTTTGATCAAGGCATACTGCATATCTCCCGGAAACAGAAAGCGTTCCAGCATGGCAGAGGCTGTGATCAGAGAACCGTCCGGCTGGCGGATGTATTCCGCGCCGCTGCGGACATAGTCGATCACTCGCATGTTTTCATCCAGTGCTTCATTTTCCTGGGAAAAATATCCGATCTTGACAGTCTGCCCGATCGTTACGGTGCCGCTGTCGGGTTCAACGGAACCGGCAATGATCTTCATCAGCGTAGACTTGCCGCAGCCGTTGGGACCGATAATACCGATCCGGTCATCCCGCAGGAAGATATAAGAAAAATCATGGATCAATGTACGATCTCCGTAAGATTTTGTGATATGTTCCAGCTCCACGGTGGTTTTACCAAGACGGGAGGAGACAGATGCCATTTCCACGGAGCTGTCGCGAACAGGTGCCGCAGTATCCCTCAGTGCTTCATAACGTGCGATGTGTGCTTTCTGTTTGGTAGAACGGGCTCTGGCTCCCCGCTGCATCCAGGCAATCTCCACCCGCAGCAGGCTCTGGCGTTTCCGTTCCGTTGCCATTTCAATCTCTTCTCTCTGAGCCTTTCGTTCCAGATATCCCAGATAATTGCAGCTATAGCTGTAAAGCTTGCCTTTGTCGATCTCCACGATCCGGTTTACTACGCTGTCCAGAAAATAACGGTCGTGAGTGATCATGATCAGGGCGCTTTTTGTATTTTTCAGAAAGGTTTCCAGCCATTCCGCCATAGCGCTGTCGAGATGGTTTGTAGGCTCGTCCAGGATCAGAATATCAGAGGGAGTCAGAAGAGTGCGGACCAGAGCGATCCGTTTGCGCTGGCCGCCGGAAAGCTCTGTGATATTCTGGTTTAATTGTGTGATCCCAAGTTTAGTGAGCATGGACTTAGCATCGGCCTCATAATCCATGGGACTGCCGGAAATATCGTCTGCCAGAGGCAGAGCGGCAGTTAGGGCATCAAAGCTTTCCGGAAAAACCGGGTTCTGGGGAAGGTAGCCGATACGCAGGTTTCTTCCCATAATGACAGTACCTTCATCCGGTTCCTCCCTGCCGGCAAGAATCTTTAAAAGGGTCGATTTGCCGGTTCCGTTGATGCCGATGATCCCGACCTTCTCCTGTTCGTTGAGGGAGAAGGAGGCGTCATCAAATAATTTGCGTTCTGTATAAGAATGTGTTAAATGTTCTGCTGTGATCAGATTCATAAGTAATCTCCATTTCCTTTTTCATTGACACGACACGGGAATCCTTTATAATAAAGAAAAGAATAAACGTGTGATGATGAAAGCATACAAAATTTTGCTGCTCTCATCATATGATAACCGTAAAGATTTATTCTGTCAAAATATGAAATGAGGGGGACAGCATGAAAAAATATAGTCGTTCGGTAAATTATTACGAGACGGATCAGATGGGAATCGTGCATCATTCCAATTATATCCGCTATTTTGAGGAGGCAAGGCTTCAATGGATGGACGAGATCGGCCTTTCCTACCGGGGGCTGGAGGAGCGGGGCATGATCATTCCCGTTACCTTTGTGGATTGTCAATATAAACAACCGGTTCGTTTTGGGGATAAGATCTGCATTTCGGTTCGTATGGCAAAGTTTGACGGATTGAAAATGGAATTTGCATATGAAGTGCGTGATGAGATAACCGGGGAGCTGCGCAGTACCGGAAGGACCGGTCATTGTTTTCTGGACCGGGATATGCACCCGGTACTGATCCGCAAGAACGCTCCGGAGTTGTATGATATTATGTTAAATGCTCTTCGTGAGGATGGAGGAGCAGGTAGAAAGGGAATGTGAAACGGATGAAGAAAAAGCTGTTAACTATATTGATCACCAGCCTTGTGATGATCGCAGGGATGGGAGCATTTTTGTGGAAGATGAATTCCGTGAACCGGCAGCAGGAAAAGAAAAAGGCTGCCCTTCTGCAGGAGGAGATGGACACGGACACGAAGGATAAAGCACTGGAGGATGTGGATAAGCTGGAGCTGCAGACGCTGTATCTGTCTGGAGACAAGAAAAATGTAGTCACCAGAGAGAACGGAAGCGTGGATGCCATTTACAACAAGGCAAAATCTGCTGCGGCAGAGGATATGCTGACAGATATCAAGAAAAAACGGGACTATTCAGAGGAGGATCCTCTTTGGGCGTATAATCCATATGGAACGAATCCGGAGTCTTTATATATGTATTTTAAGAGCAAAGGCAGATTTTACTGCAGATATACAGTTTCTGTGGATGATGACAAGATTCCGGACTTTACACGGACGCTGGATAACGGAGCATCCGGTAATGTTGCAATGGAGCATGAATACCAGATCATTGGACTGGTACCGGACAAAACAAATTATCTGATCTTTAGGCTGTACAATAAAAAAGACGAGCTGGCCAATACCCTGTACTATAAAGTGGATATGCCCAAAAGTTACAGTGGAGCACAGACCATTTTGAAGCTGGAAGAGGGCAGAAGCAAAACACCTTTACAGAATGGACTTTATACGGTGTTTGCAGGGACAGGCACCAAAAAGCAGGCAGTGCTTTTGTATGACAACAGCGGTGTTTTACGCGGAGAATTCCCGACGAAGGAAATCGGCTATAATATGGAGCAGATTTACGATACGCTGGTGTATGAGGTGGATGACAATACTCTTGCCCGCGTGAACGAACTGGGACAGGTAGTGGATTGTCTGGAAATTCCACTGCATCATATCTATGGAGAGTTTGCCTACGATGGAGCCGGAGCCGTTTATGTACTGGCACAGCCGGTACAGCGTTCCCAATCTCTGGGAAGTGTGGTCAAGGTTGAGGTAAATTCCGGGGATGTATCAGATGCACTGGATTTATCGGATATTCCATCTCTGGTAAAGCTGGTCAAGCGGGCGGACAAGAGCGGAAAGCTGAAGGGCAGAAATTATATGGCACCGGACTCCGTTCAGGTGACAGGAATCAACCAGTTATTGCTGGGGTCTTCCAAATATTCTACGATCATGAAAGTGAGTAATGTCAACAGTTTAATGCCAAAGCTGGATTATATGATGACGGATCAGAAATTGTGGAATATATCCGGCAAAGGAAAAGCTATGAAACGTCTTCGCAAAAAGCTTCTCACAAAGGCACTGGCAGATGGTCAGGCGGAGCCGACACAGGCGACACCGATCGTTAATTCGATCCTTGACAGCGGAAAGACAACTACGCCGGAGCTGTTCCGGTCACAGTATGGACAGAATGCACTGGTCGTAGAAAAAAGCAGTAATCTGGCAGAGGGACAGTATTATGTCGGTATGCTGAATAATAATGCCGGCAGGGGAACTTCCGGACAAAAAAACAATTCATATTATTATAAATATCTTGTGGATGAGTCGGCGGGGACATATGCTCTTCTGGAAAAGGAACGTCTTACCTGGAATGAAAAGGGTGGTAATGTGACACCGTACGATGAAAGTTTCTTATATTGCCGCTCCGGGGATCATATTTTTGAAGAAACAGGCAAAGACGGCAGACAGATCCGTTCTTTCCATGTCAAGGGGACATTGTACAGAGTTTACAAAAATGACTGGAAAGGATTCTGGTTTTATTGACAAAATGACGAAAAGAAAACGCTATTTTTGTTGACCATGCACGAGAAAAGAGGTATACTAAAAGCAGTAGTTTGTATGTTATGCAATGAGCAAATGGCGTATGAAATCACTAAGAAAGAGGAGGAACATTAAAATGAAATTTTTTGTTGACACAGCAAAGATCGAAGACATCAAAAAAGCAAATGATATGGGTGTGATCTGTGGTGTAACGACCAATCCATCCCTGATCGCAAAGGAAGGCGGCAAAAGCCAGGAGGAGATCCTGAAGGAGATCGCTTCCATCGTGGATGGTCCGATCAGTGGTGAGGTTAAGGCAACAACGGTTGATGCAGAGGGAATGATCGCAGAGGGACGCGAGATTGCAAAGCTTCATCCAAACATGGTAGTAAAGATTCCGATGACTGTTGAGGGTCTCAAGGCTACAAAGGTTTTGGCTTCTGAGGGTATCAAGGTAAATGTTACATTGATCTTCTCTGCCAATCAGGCACTTCTGGCGGCCAGAGCAGGTGCGGCATATGTATCACCATTCCTGGGACGTCTGGATGATATCTCACAGCCGGGTATTGATCTGATCGAGACCATTACAGCTATTTTTGATAACTATGGTATCGACACAGAGATCATCGCAGCAAGCATCCGTAATCCGATCCATGTAACGGACTGCGCTCTTGCAGGTGCTGATATCGCAACTGTTCCGTATTCTGTGATTGAGCAGATGACAAAGCATCCGCTGACAGATCAGGGTATTGAGAAGTTCCAGAAGGAATATCTTGCCGTATTTGGTCAGTAAGCAGTATGAAGAGTTCTTTCCAGGGACATAATATGTTATCCGGGAGTACATCACTTTATACAAAAATGTAAAGACAGAAAGGAAAATAAAATGGATACATTAGCATTAAAGAAAACTGCAAATGAGATTCGTAAGGGCATTGTGACAGCAGTACACAGTGCAAAATCCGGTCATCCGGGCGGATCCCTTTCTGCAGCAGACATTTTAACATATCTTTATTTTGAAGAAATGAATGTAGATCCAAAGGATCCAAAGAAAGCAGACCGTGACCGTTTCGTACTTTCCAAGGGTCACATTGCACCGGCACTTTACGCCACATTAGCGGAGAAAGGATATTTCCCGAAGGAGGATCTTAAAACACTTCGTCATGTTGGCTCTTATCTGCAGGGACATCCGGATATGAAGCATATTCCGGGAGTTGATATGTCAAGCGGTTCCCTGGGACAGGGAATCTCCGCAGCCGTTGGTATGGCATTGTCCGCAAAACTGGACAATGCGGATTACCGTACCTATACACTGTTAGGTGATGGCGAGATCCAGGAGGGGCAGGTCTGGGAGGCTGCAATGTTTGCAGGTGCCCGCAAGCTGGATAATCTCGTAGTGATCGTAGATAATAATGGACTCCAGATTGATGGAGATATTGCAGATGTATGTTCACCATATCCAATCGCTGAGAAGTTTAAAGCATTTAATTTCAATGTGATGGAGATTGATGCCCATGATTTTGATCAGATCGCAGATGCTTTCAAGAAGGCAAGGGCTACCAAGGGAATGCCGACAGCGATCATTGCAAAGAGTATCAAGGGTAAGGGCGTAAGCTTCATGGAGAATCAGGCAAGCTGGCATGGTTCTGCTCCAAATGATGAGCAGTATGCACAGGCAATGGCTGATCTGGACAAAATCGGTGAGAGCTTAAAGTAAAGGAGGATGAACATGGCTGACGTAAAGAAAATCGCGACGAGAGAAAGCTACGGAAATGCGTTGAAGGAATATGCAGAGGAATATCCAAACCTTGTAGTGCTTGATGCCGATCTGGCAGCAGCAACCAAGACTGCAATCTTCAAAAAGGCGTATCCGGACAGACATATAGATTGTGGTATTGCAGAGTGTGATATGATGGGGATTGCAGCTGGTCTTGCAACAACAGGAAAGATTCCGTTTGTAAGCTCCTTTGCAATGTTTGCAGCGGGACGTGCTTTTGAGCAGGTTCGTAATTCCATTGCATATCCGCATCTCAATGTAAAGATTGGTGCAACACATGCCGGTATCTCCGTAGGAGAGGATGGAGCAACCCATCAGTGCTGTGAGGATCTGGCATTAATGCGTACAATCCCTGGAATGATCGTAATGAATCCATCAGATGATGTGGAAGCAAAGGCTGCCGTAAAGGCTGCTTTGGATCATGATGGTCCTGTATATATCCGTTTTGGCCGTCTGGCTGTGCCGGTGATCAATGACAGACCGGACTACAAGTTTGAGATGGGAAAGGGTGTTGTTCTCCGTGAGGGTAAGGACGTGACTATTATTGCAACAGGTCTTGAGGTTGGAGAGTCTCTGGAGGCTGCCGAGAAGCTGGCAGCAGACGGCATCTCTGCCAAGGTGATAAATATTCATACGATTAAACCGTTGGATGAGGATCTGGTGGTTGCTGCAGCCAAAGAAACAGGCAAGGTTGTTACGGTAGAGGAACATTCTGTTATTGGCGGTCTGGGAAGCGCAGTCTGTGACTGTCTTTCTGCAAAGGCACCGACAAAGGTTATGAAGATCGGTGTTAATGATACCTTTGGTGAGTCCGGTCCGGCTGTAGAACTGATCAAGAAATATGGTCTGGATGCAGACAGCATTTATGCAAAGGTTAAGGCATTTGTTGCAGAGTAAGATTTGAATTTTAACAGCGGTCTGATCCATAAGCTGTGATCAGCGTAGGGAAAATATCATTTCGCTGTACAGAATAAAAACGGGGTTTGTACAAAAACGTACAAACCCCGTTTTTGCGTAACAGAAAAAGTTTTAGTTGAAAATTTTTTCATTCGGTGCAACATTTTCTGTTCTAGGGACACAGTTTAATAGGAATTCCAAATGGGAAACGATAAAAGACGGAAAACGTGCCCTTGGGGGAACGGGATGCAAATGTTTTTTTGCATCCCGTCAGGGGGCAGAAATGGAGTGGCCTATGAAAATGACAGAAACAGAGAGATTGATCGGTATGCGGATGGAACAGGTGATGCTTCGCAGACACCGTTGGGGAAAAAAGATTTTGGCAGGGTCAGTGGTGATCTGGCTGGTGTTGGTGATTTTGCTTTGCAGTGTCTTTTTTGGAAAAAGGAGAGGGGAATACACAACCGATATCACATGTGTATCAAGCTATCATGAGATATACCGGTATTTTTCGGGACTGCTGGAGAAGCAGGACCGCTATATGCTGGAGGATGGGGGAAACCTGACGGCACTTATGAAGTCCTCGTCATCGACGGGAGGAGTGAATGGTTCTGCTGTCCAGGTAGGAAGATCGGTGGAAACATATACTCCGATGAATCAACGGGAGAAAGGGATCGGAGAAGCAGATTATGCCGTGACGGATGGCCAATGGATCTATACATTATCCAGTAAGAAAAAGCAGCATACAGTTCATATATTCCGGCCGGATGGAAAGAAAACGCAGGAGGTGCAGAGCATTCCCGTTCCACTTCCGGAGGACAGAGATGGAAAAAGATACAAGCTTTACCGTTCGCCGATTTGGGAGGAATATAATGCAGAGCTTTATGTCAGCGGAAATATTCTGACAGTTGTGGAGGAGATTCAGGGAAATTTTGAATGGGATATAAAGACAGTGGCATATTTTTATGATATCTCCGATATGGAGCATCCGAAGGAAATCAGACATACGATACAAAACGGAAATTATAATACGCTGCGGGAATATGATGGTATGTTATATCTGGTGACACAGCAGATAAAGGTTCCGGTGACCGCTATGAAAGAGGAGAACAAAGATCGTTATATTCCGGGGCTGGACGGGGAGCTTTTGGGAACGCAGAATATTATATTGCCGCCGGATTCGGATGGAAATGCCTATACCATGGTGAGCTCGTGGAAATTATCCGGAGATGTGCAGAGACAGGATGTGAAGGCAGTGATTGGAAGGTATCTGGATGTATATATGACAGAAAGTAATTTATATCTTTCGACGGCACTTTATGCAGATACGGACAAAAAAGAAAAATATGATCAGACCCGTATTGTAAAACTGCAGTTGTATCAGGGGCGTCTGATCGGAGACAAAACAGAGACTATGCAGGGAACGATCACCAGCAGCTTTGGAATTCAGGAGCGGGAGGATAAGCTGTATGTGATCACGCAGATCCTTCATTATCAATATGAGGATGATCCGGACATGATTGGCACAGTTATTGGAAGCACAGAGGTGTGTGCTTATGCCTTTGATCAGAACTTCCGGCTTTTATCGAAACAGAAAAATATTGCCAAAGATGAAGATATTAAGGCGGTTCGTTTTTTGGACGACATGGGTTATGTGGTGACTTATCAGCAGCGGGATCCTCTTTTTAGCATTGACTTTTCTGATCCGGAGAAATTGAAGGTAGTGGATAAGATCGAAATGCCCGGTTTTTCCGGTTATCTTCATCCGGTGAAAGATGATCTGCTTTTGGGGATCGGGGAAGCAGAGGACGGAAATGCTAAAATTTCACTGTACGATATTACGGACAATAACAAACTCAGCATTTATGATGAAAAGGAAATAGATCATATAAAATATAACAATGTACTGGAGGATTACCGGAAAATTTTTATTGACGAAGAAAATAATATAGCAGGCTTTGGCGGGACAGACTATGGAGACAGTGATGATGAGAAAGAGGAGAACCGTGAGCAAAATTATTATGTATTATATCATTATGACAGAGATGGAAAGCTGCAGCAAATAGGAGAATATCCTGTAAAAAAAGAATACCGGGGATTTATAAATCAGAAATTTATCGGGATGCGGATCGGAACGTGGTTTTATGTAATTCCGGAGGCGACCTCCCGACAGGATGATATGGAGATTGTCCCATATTCTTAGGAAAGCTCTTGAAGTTTGCTAAAAAATATAACCGGCATCTTTTCTGTTTTAATCATGTATAATTGCCATCTTCAATGGAAAAAATAGGCATAAAAGACCTGTGCATTTTTTGTACAGGAAAGGAGGTGCCGGATGGCAAAAAAAGAAATCGGAAAACAAAGTGTAGAATTTGACTGTCCGCCTCTGATCGTAGGGGCGGCGTCTGTTGTAGGGGAAAAGGAAGAGCAGGGACCCTATGGAGAATATTTTGATCATGTGATCAGGGAGCCTATGGCGGGGCAGGACACATGGGAGGAGGCAGAGGAGCGTTTTCAGCAGGTAGCTGCGGAGATGGCGATTGAAAAATGCGGACTGGAAAAAAAGGACATTCGCTATGTGGTGGCGGGAGATCTGCTGGGACAGTTGATCGCATCCTCCTTCGGACTGATGAATCTGGATATACCCATTTTTGGTGTGTACGGAGCCTGCTCTACCATGGGAGAATCGCTGGCAATCGGATCAATGTTAGTGGACGGTGGATTTGCGGACCGGGTGGTAGCTCTGACCTCCAGTCATTTTGCAAGTGCGGAAAAGCAGTTTCGTTTTCCTCTGGGATATGGTAATCAGCGTCCGAAAGCAGCAACCTGGACTGTGACAGGGAGCGGGGCAGTTGTACTTTCCTCCCAGTTTGATACCAAAAAGAAGTTGGAAGGAAAAACCAATGTCCAAAAAATCGTACAAGTCCGGGGCGTGACCACAGGGAAGATCGTGGATTACGGAGTAAAGGACAGTATGAATATGGGAGCATGTATGGCGCCGGCAGCAGCAGATGTGATCGCGGCAAATCTGGAGGATTTTCAGAGAAAGCCAGAGGATTACGATCAGATCATTACCGGTGATCTGGGACAGGTCGGCAGACAGATCCTGTTAGATATTCTGGAAGCAAAAGGCTATGATATTGCGTCCCGTTATATGGACTGCGGTATTGAAATTTACAGGGATGATCAAAATGTCCAGTCTGGTGGCAGCGGCTGCGGATGCAGTGCTGTTATGCTGACCGGATATATTTTGCAGAAGCTTCAGAAGCAGGAATGGAAACGTGTTTTATTTGTTCCCACAGGGGCACTTTTATCGCCGGTAAGTTTTAATGAAGGAAAAAGTGTTCCGGGAATTGCGCATGGTGTCATATTGGAAAGTGCGGAGGAAAGATCAGAAAAGAAATCATAAAATCCGAAGGATATTTTTTGGAAAAATCATTCAATAATTGTCATGAAAAAGGAGAACGAAAAATGAATTATATATGGGCATTTATCGTGGGAGGATTAATCTGTGTGGCTGTGCAGATTTTGATGGATAATACAAAATTACTGCCGGGACGCATTATGGTAATTCTGGTGTGTACCGGAGTAATTCTTGGTGCGCTTGGCTGGTACGAGCCTTTCGAAAAATGGGCGGGTGCCGGAGCAACAGTTCCGCTGCTTGGTTTTGGAAATGTTTTATTTCGTGGTATGAAAGAAGCGATTGACGAAGAAGGATTTATTGGATTATTTAAGGGCGGTTTTACGGCATGCTCCGTGGGAGTTTCCGGTGCGTTAATTTTTGGATATATTGCCTCGTTGATTTTTAAACCAAAAATGAAATAAAATCCACTGGAAAAACAAGGCAATATTTATAATTTTTTTGAGGAAAATTCAAATAATTATACAATAGTAACAAAAATTGAAAAAAGGGTTGAAACTTTTCGAAAAACGCTATAAACTTCTTATCGTAGAACGAATTGTTGATTTTTTCTTTAGTTATGAAAAGGAGAAGTATTATGGCAGATAAGAAAAATACTACCGCAAAAAAAGAGACAGTAGCAAAGACAAACACAGCAGCAGCGATTGCAGCTACCGTAGCAAAGAAGGCAGAGCCGGCAGTTCCTGTAGCAAAGACAGCAGATACAACAGCAAAGAAGACAGAGGCACCGAAGGCAGCAGAGAAAAAAGCTCCTGCAAAGAAGGCTGAGGCACCAAAGAAGACAGCAGCAAAGAAAGCTGAGCCAAAGAAGCGTGGAAGAAAGCCTGCAGCAAAGAAGGCTGAGCCTCGTGTTCAGGAAGTATACTTTGAGTTTGACGGCAAGCAGGTTGAGGCTGGCCAGGTTGTATCTTTGATCGAGCAGGCATACAAAAACGAGGGTCATCAGATTGGACGTATCAAGGATCTGAAGGTTTACATCAACTCTGAGGAAGGCAAAGCATATTATGTCATCAACGGAGACGATGGTGAAGGAAAATACATCGAGCTGTAAGATTTGTTTTAAAATATACAAAGGGCTGAGGTTCTTTAGAATCTCAGCCCTTTTTCCATGGTCATCCATGGAAGATATTGGGATGTTGTGTCCCGGTTACAGGTGATTATTTACCTGCCATAGACTCTTCCTGGCGCTTGATCATCTGACGAACCATCTCGCCACCAACAGAACCATTCTGTGCAGAAGTAAGGTCACCGTTATATCCACCATTCTTAAGTGGTACTCCTAACTCGCTGGCAACCTCCATCTTAAACTTATCCATAGCTTCCTTTGCCTGTGGAACTTCCATTCTTGAACTCTGACTGTTTGTCATTTTTTTCTACCTCCTTGAAATTGTTTTGCCGATTGATTTCATTCTGTATATACAGATTCATATCTTTTTCGGCGGGATAGGCTTTGTTGTTTGCTTATCCTGATTTCTATTATCTGCAAATGCACTCAAATTATTTTGCCAGTTTCTTCCTTTTGCAATAACAAGATCTTGACGGAAAAAATACTTATTGCAAAATTTTCGTCAAATGGTTGAATTTTTTACGGGATGTGGTAAAATAGAATAAATAATTGTGTTTAGAACTTATGAAAGGATGGAGGATATCATGAAGCATATTCAGACATTAAACAAAGCAAACTTAAGCGAGTCCGCAAAGAAGGGCGGCTGTGGTAAGTGTCAGGCATCTTGCCAGTCTGCATGCAAGACATCTTGTACTGTAGGAAATCAGAAGTGTGCAAGAGAGGATGACGACAAATAATTGTTGTGATTGCTGAAAGCTGATAGCTGCTGCAATTTATTGCAGCAGCTATTTATGTGTTGTCAACATATTAGAAAGAGTAAAGAGGACAAAAATGATTCATAAATTTAAAGCAAAGGATTTAAATATTGTATTGGATGTAAATAGTGGCGGTGTTCATCTGGTGGATGATATGACATATGATCTGCTGGATTATATTGAGGAGCCGTTAGAGGAGACTTGTCCGCAGAAGGCGCTGGATGAGCTTAGCGGCAAGTATACGGTAGAGCAGTTGAAGGAATGTTACGGAGAGATTCTGGAACTGTACCATGATAAGGTACTGTTTAGCGGAGATCCATATGCCGTTTATGCAGAGACGGCGATCAATTCTCCGATCAAGGCAATGTGTCTTCATATTTCCCATGACTGTAATCTCCGCTGCAAATACTGCTTCGCCTCCACAGGTGATTTCGGTACGGGACGTAAGCTGATGCCTTTGGAGACTGCCAAGGCTGCGATTGATTTTCTTTTGGAGAAATCCGTAGGCAGAGAAAATCTGGAGTTGGATTTCTTTGGCGGAGAGCCGTTGATGAATTTTGATGTAGTAAAGCAGACCGTAGCGTATGCAAGAAGCAAAGAGAAGGAATATGGCAAGAATTTCCGTTTTACCATTACGACGAATGGTATGCTTTTGGATGATGATGCCATTGATTTTATCAATAAGGAAATGTACAATGTGGTTCTTTCCATTGATGGACGTAAGGAGGTCAATGACCGTATGCGTGTCCGTGCCGATGGCAATGGAAGCTATGACCGCATCGTAAAGAATTTCAAGAAGCTGGTGGAAAAACGCGGAGATAAGGAATGGTATGTCCGTGGTACTTATACCAAGTATAATCTGGATTTCTCTGAGGATGTATTCCATTTGTATGATCAGGGCTTTGACCAGATTTCTGTGGAGCCTGTTGTGGAGGATCCAAAGGTAGAATATGCCATTACAGAGGAGGATCTGGATCAGATCTGTAAGGAATATGACCGTCTGGCAGACCGTTTGATGGAATTAAAGAAAAACGGCGGATTCCTGAATTTCTTCCATTTTATGATCGATCTGGAGCAGGGGCCATGTGTGATCAAGCGTCTTCGTGGCTGTGGCAGCGGAAACGAGTATGTTTCCATTACGCCGGATGGAGATATTTACCCTTGCCATCAGTTTGTTGGTCATGAGGAGTATTGCATGGGTAACATCGAGGAGGGCACCTTCAATGAGGAGATCAAGAAGGAATTTGCCGGAGCTCATGTTTATTCCAAGCCATCCTGCCAGAAATGCTGGGCAAAATTCTATTGCAGCGGTGGATGCAATGCAAATAATTACATTTATAACGGAGACATTCACAAGGTACATGAGATGTCATGCAAGATTCAGAGAAAGCGTCTGGAGAGTGCTATTTTGATCAAGGTATGTGAGATGCTGGAGAAGGCCGGCGCACAAGAATAAAAGACAGAAAATGCAGATTTTTATTGCCCTGTTTATTTGTGTATAGTATACTTATAGTATATGCATGGACAAAACATTGGTTTTTGCGGAAGATTTATACGTGACAGATAGGAATGGAGGTATTATCATGAGGTTAGTAACGAGATCAGATTTTGATGGATTAGCATGTGCGGCTCTTTTAAAAGAGGCAGGAATTATCGATCACTGGAAATTTGCCCATCCAAAGGATCTGCAGGATGGATTGATTGAGATCACAGAGGATGATTGTCTTGCAAATGTTCCTTATGTAGAGGGCTGCGGACTTTGGTTTGATCACCACTCCAGTGAGCATGAGAGACAGCAGCTTGCAGGAAAGTATAAGGGAGAGAGCCGTATTACCCCATCCTGTGCACGTATTATTTATGAGTATTATGGTGGCAAAGAGAAGTTTCCACAGTTTGACGATATGATGGAAGCTGTTGATAAAGTAGATTCTGCAAATCTTACGATTGATGAGATCCTTCACCCGACCGGATGGATCCTGGTTGGATTTATTATGGATCCCCGTACCGGACTGGGACGCTGGCGCAATTTCCGCATCCCAAATTATCAGTTGATGGAGGAGCTGATCGATGCCTGCCGTACCATGACCACAGAGCAGATTCTTGCGCTTCCGGATGTGGTAGAGCGTATTGAGATTTATCATGAGCAGTCCGAGAAGTTCCAGGAGATGGTAAAGGCATATACCCGTGTGGAGGGAAACGTAATCATTTCTGATCTTCGCGGTGTAGATCCGATCTACTCCGGCAATCGTTTTATGATCTATAGTATGTATCCGGAGCAGAATATTTCCTGCTGGATCGTAAATGGAAAAGGCGGCAAAGGATGTTCCGCAGCCGTTGGTTACAGTATCTTAAATAAGACCTCCGATGTGAATGTGGGAAGCCTGATGCTCAAGTATGGCGGCGGTGGTCACAAGGCGGTTGGTACCTGCCAGTTTTCCGATGAAAATATGGATACAGAGTTACCAAAGATGTTAGATGAACTGATTGCAATGTCCAACAAATAATTAAAACAGAAATGAAACATAGGGACAGATTTTTCACTCATTGAAAAGCCTGTCCCTGTTTTTGTCCGCACAATAGAGATTACAGCTCCGGTGTGCAGACATATTTACACTTACATATCAGGAGGATTAAAATGGTTTTAATGTTAATGGTTGTGCTATGTTACACCATATGCTCTCTCAGTGACAAATATGCAGTTGCAAAAATAAAATTTAACGGAAATGAGCTGACCTTTTTGATGGCAGCAGCCACAGCTCTTTTTATGACATTTACCCTTCCCTTTGTGGATACCCGTGTGATATGGGGGATTCCGGCGGTTGCAGCAATCCTGCTGCTGACGGCATCCAAGATGCTGGAGTTTCAGATGTCTGCTTTGATCCTGCAGGATATGTCTGCATTTGAACTTAAGGCATGGCTGGGAATCTGTCTGTTTGTGTCCTATTTTACGGACATAGTGATGAAGACGCAGCGTTTTTCGTGGCTTCGTCTGGGATTTATCGCAGTGACAGTGATCGGGCTGGTTCTGATCGCACAAGCCGGCAGAAAGAAAATACGCTATGGAAAGATCGTCCTTCCGTTGATCGTTTATCTGGCGGCAAAATATGGATATGGACTGGTGATCGCAGCAGCAGAACCGTATATATCTTCAACCATGTGTCTTTATTTTGCGCTGATCCTGCTGGCGTTGATCCTTCTTCCTATGGCACATCCGGTCCGGATCTTCCGGGAAAAACGAAACGGCGGTCTGTTTGTGGTATTGACAAAGATTCCGAATGTTGCCGGTCTTTTAGGAGAGAATGCAGTGATCGCCGTGAGTCTGGCGAATTACTCCTTTATTCAGTCGATGATATTGGTTGTGCTTTTCTTTTGGGGAATTGCCCGGAAGGAGGAGGAACACGATCTGCTCAGTGTGCTGGGAGGAATTGTGTGTATTGTAGGAATTGTGGGATTTCAGTTTGTTTAAAAGATATCAATGATTGCAAGCTTTTAGGGAAAATATCGTTTGATGCGGTATTTTCCCTTTTTTTTGAGTGATACTTATATAAAAATAGCTTGACAATTAAAAGAAAGTGAATTAAATTTATAGAGAATGGTCTACAAATATAGAGAGAAAGAGTGTCGTTATGAAAATTAAACGTATGAAACTGTCAGATTGTGAAAAATAGCGATGAAATATATATGAGATGCGGGGAAACAGGTTACATGCTTCCAAATCAGGGAGATACAGAGTATATGTGAAAAACGAAAGTGGCAGCAAGGTCAGAATACAAGGATTTTACAGATGTAACTAAAAGTAACTGTATTCAGATGTTTTATCTTATACTGCTGAAAATTATTATGATGGAGGAGGAATTTATTATGAAGAAAAATCTAAAAAAATTTAGTGCAAGTTTATTGTTAGGTGCGTTAATTACGTGTGGAACCTTTGGAGCTACAATTGTTAATGCGGCTAGTACATCATTTAAAGTTGGAGGAAATACAGTTAATTGTCATCTATCTAATAATAGTACAAATGTACAAGCTGTTACACAGTCCACATCATCAGTTAGTTGTGGTGTTCAGCTGTCCTATCAGTTTTACAGTACAAGTTCAGGAAGTTTCGATGCCGTTGTGAATATGCCGAAAAAAACAGGAAATGCACAGGCTAACATTACGAAAAATTATCCGTCAGGGAAAAGCTGCAATTATGCATATAGTGTGCATTATGGAAATTCAAAATCAAAAGATTTAATGGTAGGAACGATAAGATAGAGCATATTTTTATAGTAATGGGGGGAAGGGGGACTCTCCTTCTCTCTATTATTGTAAATGGCATTTTTAAGTTGGAGGGATTTGATGAAACAGAGGGCAAGGGTCAAGATTTTTGTATTGCTTGCAGGGATTCTGTGTTTGGCATTTCTGGTGGGGAGTATCGTGGTTCAGAATCTGCCGGAGGGATTCAGTCAGCAGTCAAAAGAAAAAAAGGAGACTGCTTTTGATGGAATATCGTCATATGTAATGGGAGCTGCCTATGGAAGCAGCGGAGAGTATTATAAGTCAGAGAATGATTTTCTATATTATCTGGATGCGTCAACTGGGGAAAAATCCATTGTATGCACAAAAACGAATTGTGAGCATGAGGCAGGAAAGTCGGAGGGCTCTTTGGAGCGGACGGAATGTGAGGCGGATTTTAGTCATATCAGTGCATATATACCACATGGGAATAAGCTGTATTATGTTCCTGCAGATCCATTGGGGAAAAATGCACCATGGGAGATTTGGGAGCAGGATCTGACCGGTGGCGGTCAGAAGAAGATAGTGGAAATTGATGAGAAAGAGAACACTTCTATAACTATCTTCAACATACAGTGCGATGGTTTGTATATGGTGGTTTCGTTTGAGGAGGCAGGATATTACAACGAAAAAGGAGAGTACATAGAGTATGATAGCTATCGTACAAAAGCGGGAATTTATATTATCAATATGAATGACTGGAGCTTTCAGCGGGTCTATCTAACACGGGATGAGAAGGATAATGCATTTGGAAAAGACGCCAGACCTTATATATCACAAATAAGTCTTGGAAGTGAAGATGTATCGCTCTATTGCTTATATTATGATGAAAATTTTGATGGAAAGAAAATAAATAAACTACCGGAAAAAAAGCAGATAAATTACCTGGATAAACATTTACATTTTATGCAGGTGGATGTTTCTCTTTCGGACGGAGAAACGGAAAATGCGCAGTCCTTTGACGAAAATCATGATTTTGTTTATGCGGGAAACTGGTGTATGATACAGGATTACTATGGAAATTTCACGGCGAAACAATTTCGGGGCGGGGAAGGAAACAGTATCGTGGTTTACCATTCGCCGGAAAATGAAGAAAAGGAATACGATAGCGGATACAGAGGCGTGGCCGTGACAGAGCGCAGTGTGTTATATACGATTTATGACAAAAAGAGGGATGTTCTTGACTGGTATCGGTATGACCGGGAAACGGGACAGTCAGAATGTCTGGCAAAATCGGAGGCTTCCGTGGTTCCGCAATATGCCACGAATGAGTATGTTTATGTAATGATATTTTGGTCGGATGATGATTATGAACACTATGCTATTCCGTTGAAAGAGCTGGAGAAGGGAAAATATCAGTTCCCGGAAAAGTCAGAAAAAAAGAAAATCCAGGAAAAGCAGGATATAAAGAATAATGATCCGGAAGATACTGTAGTCTGGGGTGTCCAGAGTAATCAGCTTCCATCGGCAAATGCCGTTTCTCAGATCAATCATTATCTGAAAAAGAGCGGGTATGACTTTAAGGTGGAATTTATCAGTGCTTTGGAGAATGATCCGGATAAGCTTGCCCAAAAGTATCCGCAGGTAGATATTTTGCAGGTACCGTCATCTATGGTTTATAATAATCGTTCTGCCGATGCCCTGAAATCGGGATATTATGAACCACTGTCCGATTTTTTGGATAATGGCGGCAAAAAGCTGAAAAAACGGTTCAGTGAGACGGAATGGAAACAGGTGGAGGTCAATCGGGAAATCTATTCTGTGCCGAGTTCTATGCTGGATTATGAGGGAATCTATATTGCATACAATAAAAAGCTGAAGGGGAAGGACGGTTTCAAAGAGGCAGATACGCTGGAAAAGGTAGAAAAGATAGTGAGTGGAACAGAAGTGAAGGCGAAGTATCCGATCATCTTATTAAATAGTCTGGAGGATGGTAATCTGTCCGGTTTTGCTGACAGTGATTATTGCCTGGGACTGGCACTGGATCATCAGACGAAGAAGTCAGAGCTATGGTATGAAAGCAAAAAGGTTCGTGCCGTATACGAGAGATTTCATACCTGGTATCGGAGAGGATGGCTGTCAGAGGAGAATTATATAAGCAGTACGGCAGGAGAGGATACTGCGGCATGGGAGCAGGGGACTCTGCAGAGTGGTGACTGGCTGGTGGCAATCGGTTATGGAGCTTGCAGCGAGGATATTCAGAAAATGTCCTGCGAGATTGTCCGGCCAAAGCAGACGGTATTTTCAAAGGCAAACATGTCCACCGGTGTGGCATCGGCATCAAACTGTAAGGAACAGGCAGAAAAGTTTCTGGAACTGGCATATACGGATCAGAAGATTGCTGATCTGATGCTGTATGGTGTGCAGAAGGGAAATTATCAGGTGAAGGATGGCGTGGTCAGCAATTATTCGCAGGAGCTGCAGACAACATTTTCTTTTCTGAGAATGAATTTTGGAAATCAGATTGCAGCAACGCCGCTGGATACAGATGGGGAATCCGGCAAATCGGAAAATCGCAGGAAATATTTTCAGTCATATAATGTAACCGAGTCACCGTTGATCGGCTTCCAGCCGGATGCCGGTGATTACGAGAAGGATCTGGAGAACTATATTAATGCAATGCGAAAGGGAGAGGATATCTGGCATGCGCAGAACTTTGACCGGGAGTATGACAGTATGGTGAAGAAGCTTGCCACTAAGAGGATGAAACAGTACTGGGATGATGTGGAAAAGCAGATCAAGGCGTGGGAAGGGTAGAAGATGAATAATTACAGCATTTGAAAAGCAAGGTGGAGTAGGTATGTGGAGAGAGCATAAAAAATTGTGGAAGCAACGGGCGGTAGCAGTGTTTGTAGTGGCAGGACTTCTACTGAATCTGTTTTTGCTGCTGCGGAGTGAGTACAGCCGTCAGTCATGGATGGAGCCGACGGTATCCTGTTATCGCAGCATATACCATGAGATCAAAGGGATGGAGCCGGCGCAGGCAAAAAGCTATCTGAAGAAAAAGGCAAACAATCAGAATATAGCGTATGAACGAAGAATTGGTTATGAGACGATGCTTGACGAAATATCCCGTGCCGGCAGCTATGACGATTATCTGGAGGAGCGGGAGAAGGATTATTCTAAAAGTAAGGTGTTTGAAGGTTTTCGAAAAAGCAGTAAATACGATCGGAAGGATGCTGCAAAGGTTATGAAAATGCTGCGGCAGTTTCAAGGAAGTACAGTGCAGATCGTTCCTTCCAGAGGCTGGGCAATGATCCTTCTGTTTTTTCAGACGGATATTGCCGGTCTGGTGACCTTGCTTGCCGCTGCAGCCGTTTCCTTTATGCAGGAGAAGGAACGGGGAGAATATTTTTTTATCCGTACAATGAAAAGGGGGCGGGAATCGTTTATTATTTATAAAGTATTGGCACTTTTTCTGTTTACAATGGAGGTGATGCTGCTCCTTTATCTGGAAAATATCCTGGTGGCATGGAAATTGTATGGACTGGGAGATTTAAATGCCTGTCTGCAATCCGTAAATGGATTTATTGGAACCGGCGTGGCAGCAGATTTAAAAGAAAGTATTGTCCTGTTTTTGGGACTGAAACTGCTGGCGTATTTTGTGAGTATGCTGTTAATATTATTCCTGATGACGGTCTGTGGTACATCGCAGAAATTGTATATCTGTCTGGCGGTGATCTTAGGGGGAAGCAGTCTGGCATATTGGGGAATATCAGCAAATAGCTGGGTGTTTGTTTTGAAGTATGTGAATCTCATAGGCTTTCTGCATACGGGCGAAATGATGGCAGTATATCGGAATATTGGACTGTACGGTTTTCCGGTCAGTTATATTACAGTGGGGATCGTGTTTTTTATTGTAGCGGGTATTTTACTTTTTTCGGGAACTGTATTTTTCTTCTGTGACCAGAAAATTGTATCCCGTGCCAAACGCAATATTCTGTCACAGGGGAAGCGGCAGAAAAAAATACGGGGATATCGTTTATTTTACGGGGAAACAAAAAAGATACTGTATTATCAGAGAGTGCTTTTGATGATATGCATATTTGCAGGAGTGATCTGGTGGAACTATACAGCGGTACATTCTCTGTATGATGATGAATCGGATGTCTACTATAAGGAATATGTGGATCAGGTGTCCGGATCGTATACGAAGGTTTCTGCCAAAAAAATAAAACAGTGGCGGGTAACCTGTAATCACTTCACTTTATTCGGCAGGTCTATATATTAAGAATAAAGCGA
>OGWR01000182.1_pt1 | contig 55835 bp, 48 predicted proteins | sample 1576061 | NCBI WGS metagenome assembly OGWR01 (sample SAMEA3541511, study PRJEB24748) | human gut metagenome | biome: human gut; feature: human-associated habitat; material: faeces | place: China | collected 2012 | reverse complement strand
AACTGTTTATGGCTACTCCTCAAAGTTCAAAATTTGTTTCTAAAAAGACTCCCGAACTTGAACGATTAATACTTAAGGAAGGCTGGGTACTCCTTCCCCGTTCGGGGACGATTGGAGATGTCGCTTACGCGACATCTCAACATGCTCAGAAGCTTGCTTCTGAGGATGTTATCAGGCTTAAGCCTGATAACATCCTCAGTGGTGCTTACGCATATGCTTTCCTTTCTTCAATAGCAGGAAAGGCATTGTTGCAAAGAGCTATCTTCGGCTCAGTTATTCAACACATTGAACCTCCGATGTTAAAAATAATACCAGTTCCTTTATTTGAAGATAGCTATGATGATATTGCGAATAAAGTTATTACAGCAAGTAAAATGTTAGGACGAGCAGGACAGCTTGAGCTTGACGCAATTTCACTAGTCGAGACCGAAATCGAAAAATGGAGCAAGTAATTTATAACCAGCAATGATAACAATTTCAACCGAAAATATAAAGGACATAATCAAGTATGGGGAGCATTCCACACTTGAAATGAAGGCCTGTGAACAGAAGTTGCCCAAAGATTTATGGGAGACTTATTCGGCTTTTGCGAACACTCATGGAGGTGTCATATTGCTTGGAATTACAGAGCATAAAAACTTGCCCAAAGAGTCCAGATTTGAAATAACCGGTGTTGCAGATTCATACAAGGTTACTACCGATTTGTTCAATATCCTCCGTAACCCCGAGAAAGTGAGCTGTAATATTTTGGTTGACAGTGATGTCCGGGAGGTCGAGGTCGATGGAAAGACAGTTTTATGTATCTATGTTCCGGAAGCTGATTACCATAGAAAACCAATTTATATCAACAACAACTTTCGGGACGGAACATATATAAGGACCCATGAGGGAGACCGCCATGCCAACAAAGAAGAGTTTGCGATGCTGACGCGCAATAGCTCAGATGATCTCGACTCAATCATCATTGAAAATTACGGCATGGATGATATTGACTTTGAAACTTTGAAGTCGTATCGCAAACGATTTAATATCCGTCACGACAAACATGTTTATGTTGGTCTTGATGACAAGGAATTCTTGCATCAGATGGGTGGGTATGCCTTCGACAGACGTAAAAAAATTGAAGGTCTGACCATGGCTGGACTAATGATGTTCGGAAAAGGAATATCTATTCGTGAGGTGTACCCTCAGTTCCGCCAGGACTATCTTGACAGGATAGGATTGGAATCCGGAAGTAGCGAAAAATGGAATGACCGGTTGACGGATGACGGCAGTTGGGAACACAATATGTTCAATTTTGTAACCCTTGTCCTTCGCAAGCTGTTGCTGACTCTGCCAAATCCCGGACGGCTTGTAGGTGGAGAAAGAGCAGATGGAAGTGAAGTCCAGGATGCCGTGATGGAGGGTTTGGTTAACTCGGTGATACATTGCGATTTTGCGGCGAATGGTGTACTGCGCATCGAACGACGCTCTGACAGAATCATAATGCGAAATCCGGGTAACTTGAGAGTCGGCAGAGAAAAAATTTATGAGGGAGATTTCACTCATGCACGAAATCAGGCCATGCAGCGTATGCTTCGCATGGTAGGTTATGGAGATAACATAGGCTCCGGTTTCCAGAAAATTCTGGAAGCATGGAAAAAGGAAGCGTGGATTACTCCGGATCTTCACGAGGAAGACGAGGTGCATGAAGTGTGGCTAACACTTAGAATGGTGTCACTACTTGACCCTGGTGTTATTGAAAGCCTTAGAACTCTTTATGGTAATGACTTCGAGAGTCTGACATCGGAGGAGAAAGAGACACTTTCTTTGATAGTCGGCACAGATGCAAATACCAATGCTCAACTTCAGCGTCTGACTGATAAGAATAGCTGGATATTAAACAGGATACTTTCTTCGTTGGTAGATAAGGGTATGCTAATCTCAACGCCCAAAGGTCGTTGGACTACATACGAGCCCAATCCTGATTATCAGAAGAAGGCAAAGGGGCTATCCAGGGACAAAGAAAAGGGCGAAGTGCCCGAAAAGGACAAAGAAAAGGACAAAGAAAAGGACAAAGAAAAGGACAAAGAAATTTCTTTGCCCGAGATACCGGTTAATGTTCTAAATTTATTGACCGATTCTCAAAAAGTCATACTTCATACTCTTAGTAAATCCCCTAAGACAACCTTTAAGCAGTTAAGTGAGATTCTCGAATTGACGGAAAAGATTGTAAGGAGGTTGCGTGCAAACATGGAAAAACTTAACATCTTCTTAGTTAGGGATGGATCGACCAAAGCCGGTAGCTGGAGAATTGAATATAGAGAAAATATTCAAGGGCCAACTACATGAAAACCAAGGCTAAGATGGAATGAAATTCGCAGATAAGTATAATTATCTGATAAATTCGCAGTTAAATTCGCAGATAAATGGCACAGATAAGACATCCCCGGCATGACGACGGCCCTGTGAATCAGGGAGAGCGCAGGCTGTTCCAATTCCTGGAACTTCGTCTGCCAGACGACTATATAATTATCCCCAATGTCAATCTCGCAGTTACCGGACCTAACCACGTGATGAAATATTGGGAATACGACTGTATTGTAGTGGCTCCTCATGCCGTCTATCATATCGAGAACAAAGACTGGAGCGTCAATCTCGAAGGAGATGACGCCGCATGGTTCCGTGGCGGACAAGAAGTGGCAAATCCTCATAAGACCGCCGGCCTTAAGAGTCGAATTCTCGGCACGACACTGAAGAACCAGCATCCCGACTGGCGTTTCGGTCAAGTCATTACGGCAATAACTCTCAGTCATCCGAATCAATCCAAATTCGGTATTGACCCTCATTGCGAGTGTTATAGCCAGACTTTTACGCTTGGCGATGAACTGATTGAGTTCCTCACCTCCGCTGAACGCGTCGGACGCACCCCGGGACAGATAAGCGAATGGCAGGAACGTATTGCTCAGCATCTTGCGGGCAACTCGGCTGAAAGAATCAAGGCTGAGCGGAAAGAGATATTCGACTATACCATACTTGAAAAATTGCAGGAAACGGAGGATTTCACTGAATTTCTCTGCGAGCCAAAACTTATCAAGACCGCCCATTATAAAGTGAGAGAGTTCCCTCTCGATGTGGCAGGGAAGTCCCCGGCAGAACTGCATAATCTTCAGCTTAAGGTACAGAATGCCAAGCTTGCTCAGGAAAGAATCGGCACTTCTCCCTTTATCGTCCATACTGACTGCCGCCTCAACGGAGAAGGCACGTTCTATTACGAAATAAACCGCTATCAGGATGAAAGTTCTCTGCGTGCCAAGCTAAGACAGAAAACATTCAAGCAGACCGACAAAATCAGCATTATCCTTGATGTGGCGAGAGCCTTGAAAGCCGCTCATGCAAGCGATGTATATCACCGCGACGTTCGACCCGAAAACATATATATCTACGAAGGCGGTAAGGCTATGCTCGCCAATTTCCGCATGGCATGGTTTATGGAACACTCCGATTTGAAGTTCACCGTCTATGGAGATGTTGACAGCAAATCGCCTTATACCCCTCCTGAATTCCTTGATGGAGATGTAACAACCGGAAGCGATATATATTCTCTCGGCGTAATCTTCTATGAACTAATGGTAGGAGACGTTCCCTTTGATTCGGTTCTGACATTCATGACCGCTATGGGAGGCAAGTTGCCGGAAGACAAAATGCCCTCCAAGTTGAATGCCGACCTTCCGGAGTGGATGGACGAGGTGGCGAGAAACACCATTGTAGAGAATCAAGAGAACCGTTGGCAGACCGCTGATGAATTGATTGATTTTATCACCAAAGCTGTTGAAGAAGAGGTGAAGACTCAGCAATCATCGGCCCAATCGCAGACTTCATCATCCACTTCGTCAGGTGAAAAGATATATTATCTGAAAGATATGAAGCCGGGAATGAATGTCACATCGTCAATGACATTGCATGACATGCTTGGCAAAGGAGGTTTTGCACGCGTATTCAAGGTTTGGCATAATATGTATGGCAAACACATGGCCATCAAAATCTTTGAACGTGACGCCTCGGTAGAAAACGCCATAAGCGAGTTGAAAGCGCTTGAGAAACTGAAACATCCCAATATTGTGGAATTTATCTTCGCTGACAAGAGCAATCAGGGGCTGTACTTCACTCTGATGGAACTGTTGGAGGGAGATAATCTCCAGAACTATACCCGCAATAGCTCTCAAAAGTTGCCGGTGGATGAAATCTACAAGATGGCGGATGAGATACTCGATGCGCTGATTTTCTTACAAAGCAAGGAGCCTCCGGTTTATCACCGCGACATCAAGCCGAGCAACATTATGTGGCATAAGCGGCAGGTTTACAAGCTGATTGATTTCAACATCGCTTCTTCAACAACCGAAGACAAATCGTTTGCCGGGACGTTGCCCTATATGGCTCCCGACCTCGTCATGGCCGGCAATAAGATCGACTGGGATAAATCCGCCGATACATTTGCTTTGGGTGTTACCATCTACGAGCTATTGGCCCATGCCTATCCTTGGCCTGGCAGCAAGAATTTACCCAATATACACACAGCTCCAACTGACGTCCGCAGTTACAATAATAAGTTGACCGATGCCATGGCCGATTTTGTGATGCGGGCTATAAAGACCGACCGCTCACAGCGTTTCCGCACGGCATTGGAGATGAAACGGGCACTGCAGGCAATTGGTCCGAATGGTATGTTAAAGGACACAAGTGTGTTGACTATAATCCATGGTCAGCATGAGGATCCGGTGGATTATATAAATTCGCTTTACAGCCAGAGTCATCATGGCAATAGCGGAACCCGCGCCGGGAATAAGAAATCCACATTCGATGAGCTGACTTACTCGGAAACCAAGCTTGACAAGAAACTGATAAGCGATATTGAGGCACTGAAGTATAAGCTTATTATCATTACCGGCAATGCCGGTGACGGTAAGACGGCTTTCATTCATCGCATAGAGGATAAAGGAGAGAACAAAAGGTCCTTCACATCCAATAATGGTTCGGAGTTCTATCTTTCCGGAGTAAGATTTGAAACCAACTACGACGGGTCGCAGGATGAGGCAGAAAAGGCAAACGATAAAGTGCTTGAAGAATTCCTCCGTCCATTCGCAGATAAGGGAAACTACACGGACGTGGGAGAAGGGCGTGTCATAGCAATCAACGAGGGAAGACTTGTTGATTTTCTCTCCACTCGTCCGGAGTTCAAAAAACTTCAGGACAACATCGAGGAATATTTCCATAACGAAGGACATACCGAACTGCTCCCCGGATTGATGATAATCAATCTGAACCTCCGCTCGGTAACCGCCAAAGACGGCAATACCCCAAGTCTTCTCGCACAGCAGATAAAGAAACTGACTCGCCCTGAATTATGGGCCAAATGTGACGGCTGTCCCATTGCCGACAGGTGCTACATCAAATATAATGTCGATACATTCCGTGATTCCAGTGCCGGCGACGAGGTCATAACCCGTCTGGAATGGCTTATACGCACCATCGCCTATAAGCGTGAGCTGCACATCACCATGCGCGACCTACGTTCGATGATAGCGTGGATGTTGACCCGTGACTATTCATGCGACGAAGTGAAGCAACTCGTGGAATATGTAAAGAGTGAAAATCTCCAGGAGTATTACTGGCAGTATTATTATTTCAATCTTACATCTCCGGGAGCAACGCCATCCAATTATTTCCCGCTCCCGTCGCTTGAATCGAACGACAGGCTTGTGAAAATTCTCCGGGAAACAGATGTCGCCGGAGTCTCTCTCCCTGCATTCGACCGTGATTTGTATTATTCGATAAAGACCCCGGCCGAGTATATCGTATTCAGCGACCGCAAGCAATCCCTGTTAAAGGAATTCAACGAGATAAATGAAATCGTACCATCTTACGAGATAAAGGATTCATTGACTCGAATGATGTTTACGGGGCGGCATAAAAACTATGTAAGGCACCAATACTTTGAAGGAGCCTCTGGAAAGGCAAAATTTGATTTCCGTGACCGACTTCCGTATCGCTATGTAAGTGCGTTCAACGAGCAGCTCGAAAAGGAAGACCCACAGACTCTCGCTCAGACCATGCAGGATCTGGCAAAAGCCATATCGGCCAGTGAGGGATGCACGAACGACATGCTTACGGATGGCTATATGCTATTGGCCAGCAGCAACGCCGGAGATCCGATAAGCAAAAGTTACCGACGCTTCTCCCTTGATGAGTTTGAGCTCTTTGTCAACCATACGCCGCATCTTACCGATTATATCGAATATGAGAGCGACAGCATGACATTCCGTCATAAGACTGACCATTTCATACAGTTGACAATCAGTCTCGATCTTTTTGAGATGCTGCAATATATTCGTTCAGGCTTCAGCCCGTCGGTCAACGACCTTCGGGGCCGCTTCATCGAACTACAGATATTCAAGAACCTGCTTGAAGCGAAGACTTATTCGGAGATTCTTGTAACCAAGAACAACCGGAAGTTCGCCACCATCGGACTCGATGAACAGAAGCGAATCGTAATACAACAACTTAACACCACTGCCCAATGAGCGCAATGATATTAAAACTCAAACGAGGTACAGGTGTAGATGCCTTTATGAATAAGGACATCTTCTATGCCGAGGGCAAGGCGGTAACACTCGACCGAGTGCTTACCAACCTCTTCATGAAGATATACACAGGCAATCAGAAATATACACCTGCACATCGCGGAGAATATACAATAGAGGAACTCAAAGGCATACTCAATCTTCTGGAAGAGGCCGGAGAACTTAAGGGAGCAAAAGAGAACCCGGAGGCGGTAGAAGACTGGCTTCGCAGTTCACTCCTTGAACTTGTGAACCGTGGCAATGTAGTAAAAGAACATATCGCCACTCTCAAGCCGCTCCATCTCCTTAGTTTTCGCGTGCAGAATGCCAAGTTCTGCAAGGACTACCGCGCATCCGAGCAATTGTATCTTATGCTCAACAGTTCTCCTGAGGTGATGAACGGGTTGCGGAAATATCTCGGCAAAGGGTATGACAAGGAAACCAAATCCATAGTGACGGGTGAAAAACTCGATGTGGATACGACCGGCCTAATCCATATTGCCAATACACAGAAACAGCGCAAAACTGCCAACACAGAGATAGAGAAACCGACAGAACCATTCCTGAAAAAACAGACCGAGTTGTTCAATGATGATATCCGCCGTCTGCTACTCTATAAAGACAAACTCCCCAGAGCTGTCTTTATCGACTATTTGAGAATCCTATGCGGTTTCCATCTGTGCCTGTATATAATGAAGGTTATCTACCTTCTGCCGAAAATGATTTCAGCAGGTACTCGCGACATTGAGGATGACTGGAGCATGGTTGTTGACCTTACCGACAACCTTGACAGTGTGGTAGCCCCTTACGCATGTCGTGACGTAGAGAGGATGGAGAACTCTTTCGGGCAGTATATCCGCTCCACTTACATGGCTGATATTGTGCAGAAGCGATTAAAAGACCGCGGAGCCAACAGTTCTATAGATGAGGTTCTCCGCATTCTTAAAAACGACACCAACCGTTCTGCCGAATATTTTGAAATTCAGCTTGCTCAGATTCGTTCTACTCTTCCTGATAAGGATGAGAAGGAGTTTGATCGAGAGGACTTCGATGAAATGTTGCAATATTTCCCAAAGGAGGATTTCTTTGGAAAACTTGTGCATGTCCTTGAAAAATCCAATCTGGGTACATATCAGTATCAATACCTTAAAAACTTTATTGATAAGGTATCGATGAAAAACAGTCCCTCGATGCTGCTAGCCGACAGTCGCAGTGTGCGTCATCCCAGACGAGGAGTTATAGGTTCAAAACTACTTGAAACCATGGTTCAATTGCTCGTTCTCCGGGAAAAATCAAACGGACAATATGAAACCCACTCCCTGTCGATTGATGAACTGGCTGCAGGTATCCGTGACAGATATGGTCTCATCATAAACGGACTCAACGAGCCACGTTTTGCCGATGGTGATGTCGCTGTCAACAATGCCTTCCATGAAAATATGGAGGCATTAAAAAACAAACTGCGTCAGATTGGTTTCTATACCGACATGAGCGACGCATGCATATTACAGAAAATTCGTCCACGATATAATCTTGATAACTAATGGACAAGCTTACAGCCCTATATTACGAGAGATTTCTTCAACATGTCGTTGACAGCTATTCTCCTATCCTTAAAGGAGCAAAAGCCGGTCACTGCATGAAGATTACCGGGCTGCCCATCGAGCAGCTTGAGATTCTCTATACAATGCTTCTTGGCATTAACAGCGATATTGATGTCTCAATTCTTTCGGATGAAAAGACCGGATCTCAATATATCAGTGCGACGAAACTGATTGAGAAGCGAAACGATCCGACAAAAACAATTCTGATACTCGTACCCTCGAACAGCAGGACCTCAGCCGAAGATTCATACGGAGACGCGACCTTCCAGAATCTGTCGGCAATTGAGTTGTTGCGCTCTTTCTTTTATCGTCTTATGGATGAAATCCCGGAGGATAAGAAATCTCTGACAACTCCGATGGTCGAATTGCTCAATGAAATAGGCGTCTCGGTCAGCGATCTCATAAGTTATATTCTCTATCTCGACATTCATGGTTATAGCAAAGAGTCACTTGGTAATGGCCTTTATCTTTTTGGACTGTTGCCTGACAAGGGATTGCTTGACGATGAATCAAAAATCCGTCGTAGATTCTATATAAATCTTGAAAAGGTATCGGCTCCGCTTGCAGATTTTTCCGCAACACCGGTTGACCGTGTGGTCGCACTTCCGTTGCAGAAGCAGACTATCCAGGCAGACCTTGTCGCAATGCTCAACGAAAATGATGACATCGTTGACCGACATTCCTTGTTCAAGAAAATTCATGACAACTATCCGCAATATAACTACGACTCCATGCCGTGGCTTAAAAGCGGACAGGATACCGCGGTGAAAATTTCTGCCGAGATAGTTCCGGGCAAGGATCCCAAAAAGGAACTTGTCAAGGAGGATAACGGAAGCCTGATTCTTTCGATCCCTGTGGAAAAGAAGGGTAAAGTATCCTTTACTATTCATACTGACCCTTCTCCAAAAGACAATCCCGACATTGTATCCTTTGAGATTGCACTGGTTGAGACCGATGAGTACAATGAGATTGCCGTTCTTAAGAAGGCAAAGGTCGGGACAAATAAGCGGGCACAGCGAAAACTGTCAGTAAACATTGCCAACGGACTTGTTGATGACGGTGATTACCTTCTTCGTGTACGTGCGCTTGATGCAAACGGCATCGTCCTCGATATGAAGAAAGAATTCAAGGAGGAGCGTGTGCAGGAAGCATGGTTGGCGGCCAAAGCAGAGAATCCCGATTTATCGATGGAGCAATTCCGTCAGGACAACAATGTAGCATATACAAATGAAACCGCAATCTTCACAATCGACAACTCCGGTGAAGATGTGGTTACCGACGGAAGTGTGGATAAACGCACCAAGATAAGTACGTTTACTCAGGCTGTCATTCAATATCGCGCATTCCATCTTGCGAAAGGCGAAGATTTGGACATAGAAGATACAGGAGCAGACAGAAACGCATGGATTGAAGGAAATCTAAACAATACTTACCAGTTTGATTTCGGACCATCCTTTGCATACCAGATTCAGCTGCCCAAGAAACTCATCCAACTTGAACGGGTGTTTCTCGATAACGGCGACAAATACGGGCATGTTGAAGCGCTCATAACAGGCAACCCTACCGATATGCTTTTGCTGGATCCCAATGATACAGCACGAAGAAGTCCTCGGTTTGTGGATATAAAGGATGTCAACATTCCCGACGAACTGATCACTTTACGAGAAACACTTTTCGATTTAATCAAGGATTCTGCTGATAACGGTACGGGACTCTCTGCTACCTTCGACATAAAATCGAATCTGAAAGCAGTAAGAGATTACTTGTCGGCACATGAGCAATGGCTAAGAGAGATTACCGAATCTGAACTTGATGAGAAAACGCTGGTAGCCATTCAGAATCTCGACACCGTGAAACTTCATGTCGAGATGCCTGATGGAACATTCGTCACGGTAAAACTCCTAACACCCCTCCATCCTCTCCGATTGGCATGGATGGTGAATCTGTTAGGCCTATATAATGACTGGGAGGAGAAGACCATCGACAATCCGAAGTATAAGAAGTTCTGGTCGCGTAAACTCGATAAACTCTTTTTGGGTGGGCTCCCGCTCGATATAGCTCCACTTGTTCTGAGTGAAAACTCACTTAAGGAGGCGTATCAGTACGCCGGGGAGATAACATTCGGATGGGGAATGTTCGCCCAGCCACGACAGATTGATGACAATGGCTTTGCAAGCGGAGCCCGTCAGCTTAAATCATACTTGTCAACATTGCTTAACGTGGCGAGAGAAAAGAGAATTGATGCAGACGTCAGCAAAGATCTGGTAACAAGACATCTGTACAACTTCGGTCTTTCTCATCCCTATACCGATAAACTGGTAATAAATCTGTTTAATGCCGGCGATGCAAGTGTATTCGCCCAGTCGTTGGTAGATCTTGAACGTATAGGTCTCGGATATGACCTCACCTATGAGATTCGGTTGTTTGCAGACGATAATATGCTCCAGTCGGGGGACGCATTCAAAGATTTATTGGATCCCGAATCAAATATTGCAGCCGAAGCTGAAGTCTTTTCACAGGCATCGGCAAACCGGTTGTTCCCTAAACTTCGTTTCTCGCTGAACAAGCTGAGTGATTTCATCAACAATCACGACAAATATCAGGCGCATATATCATTCCTCATTAACCCGTTTGCGGTTGTAACCGACCTTGCCCGGCCAAGCGAATTAAAGCGTTCGTTTTACCTGAACGGAACAATATGCAGAAACGTCATCGACGCTTCACGAGAGGGAAAATCATTTGTATGGAAGCGGTACTTCTCAAATAAGTCTCTTCCAAATCCATCCGATGAATGGGCCAACACTGAAGTCGGAATCTTTGCCCGCATTCAGGAGGTGTCCGGCAAATTGCTGTCCTCTACAGTCGCAGAGTCAGTTCCGGCAACAACGCTCAGACTTAAGGAGAGCGATATGATGTTGCTTTCGTTTGTTCATGATTGCAGCGACTGGGTTGTTACGTTCGACAAGAACATGGGACCGGAGTTCTATGACTTGCCTTGTATGGGGGAAGATGACGTTCCATACCTGCTTGATTATATTCCTAAGGAAGAGACAACCGGCATATCGTCATTCCTGACTACCAAACCGACCAGCGAAATCGCGTCGCTCATGATACCGGTGTTCAAAGAGTATGGAATCGACATAGAGAACAAACGCAACTTCAGGGAAATTCTGGAAGATGTGCGTTCTGTCAGCAGCTCGCTTCTTATGCAGGTCAATTCGACTTCTCGTAAGGGATTTGAAGTTATTGGCACAATACTTACAAAGCGTTTCTTAGAGAAGAAACATATCATGCGCGAGTCATTCATGATTCCGGTTGATCTTCATAAGGAACTCTTTGAGGACTTGGATACCGATAACAAGGAACGCGCGGATAACCTGGTAGTAAAGATAGACCCCGATAAGAGGGAGATTCTTTTCAATGTTGTGGAGATCAAGTGCCGCAACGCACATTATCAGCATGATGGCCTTCATGAAAAGATGGTGGCTCAAATCAAGAACACGATTGAAGCACTCCGAACGAGGTTTGAAATCTCGGTGGACGGTGAGGACAGACTTGATCGCGAACTGAAGACTTTAGAATTCAGGTCATTCCTGCAATTCTACATCAACAGGGCAACCCGATACAACCAGCTCAACAAGGAACTGGCGGATAAATATCTGCTCTTCCTCAGCAAACTGTCAGAGGGATATTCGTTGAGATTTAAGCAACTCGGAGTAATATTTGATTTCAATCAGCCCGAGCGCCAGAAGAAAGATTTCCTCGGAGATGCTGTGATATATACAATGGGGCAGCCAGTCATCAATATGATTCTTGATGACAATTCGACTCTCAATACCCAAAAGCTTGAGGATCTCGACAATGACTTCATCTGTCAGTTTGAGCCTTCCTTCAATTATGAATTGAAGCCGGCCTCAGATGAATTGGTTATTCATCCTGTTAATCCTGTGGTCAAAACGAGACCTCAGGAAGAACAGGTCGAGGAGATTGTCATTACACAGCCAAAAGCATCTTCTGAAAAGCCAGAGGACGTCAACGTAGATAAGTCCTCACTTGAAAAGCAGACATCAACAGAGCCTTCTCCTGCTGACGCTGTAGAAATAGAAGTAGCTGATACGACACCTTCAGCGACCAATGAGGAAAACAAAGAAACTCCTGAGGAACCTACGCTATCTGGAGGGGCGACAGCTCATAATCAAGCTGTGGACAGTGACTATCACAAACCTTCCTATGATGTAATTATTGGAAAGAACAGTGATTCTCCGCAATATGGCATACTCGGCAAAATGTCGAGCAATGGGCGTGTAATCGGAATGGACCTTAATGAGTGTCATACGATAAGTCTTTTCGGAGTGCAAGGCGCCGGAAAGAGTTATACCATCGGTTCTGTCACGGAAATGGTTTTGAAGCAATTCTCCAATGTCAACCTACTGCCGGCACCAATGGCGAGTGTCATATTCCACTACAGCGACAGCATGTATTATGCTCCGGAGTTCACGTCCATGGTCTATCCAAATGATGAGGCAGGGCAACTTGCCAAGCTAAAGGCAGAATATGGCGCAGACGCCGGACGTATTGAGGATGTGATATTGCTTACTCCTGAACGCCAGCTTGAAGAACGCAAGAGTGAGTATCCCGATTTGGAGATTCATCCAATTGCCTTTGATTCAGCTGAACTAAGCATTAAGGACTGGATGTTCCTAATGGGAGCCATTGGGAACGACTCCATATACATCAAGGAACTGAAGGAGATAATGAGAGACCTCGATCCTGACATATCACTGACCGGCATAAAGGAGGCTGTATCAGACTCTGAATACTTATCCTCCTCCCAGAAACGCAGTGCAAATCATCGATTGAAGTTTGCCTCACGTTTCCTCAAAGATGGCTTTAAGCTGAGGAATCTTATGAAACCGGGACGCCTGATTATAGTCGATTTGCGAGACCAGCTCATAGAGAAGGAGGAAGCACTCGGGCTTTTTGTGGTAATGCTTAATATCTTCTCTGGAGTCAAGGCGGTAAATGGCGTATCATTCAACAAATTCATTGTTTTCGATGAGGCGCACAAGTACATGAACAATAAGGATCTTGTATCCTCAATAACTGAGGCCATCCGAGAAATGAGACACCGAGGAGTTTCGGTAATGATTGCGAGTCAGGACCCGATGAGCTTGCCAACGGATATAATTGAGTTAAGCTCCATTGTCGTGATGCATAGATTCAGTTCACCTGCTTGGGTAAAACATGTTCAGAAGGCCATTACGCCATTACAGAATCTAACTCCGACGGAAATGGCAGCCCTGGGCTCCGGTGAGGCATACATCTGGGCTAATAAAGCCTCTGACAAGGCTATAACTCAGCGACCCATCAAAATAAGCATTCGCCCGAGAGTTACGAAACATGGCGGCGACACTATTCAAGCGGTCAAATGAACAACGTCATAGAATATACCAACAAAGGAAGTCGAGAGGAGAATCAGGATTATTTATCCTGGTCCTCTCTCTCTGATCGCTCCTCCATATACGTTCTTGCCGACGGTATGGGAGGCTATAACTATGGGGATGTCGCTGCCAAGATTGTTGCTGAATCAATCATTGAGTTTTCTGTCCAAAATATTGGCAAATGTACTCCAGTTGAACTCCTTAAAGAGTCGCTCTCATATGCGAACGACTGTCTTATGCTAAAAAAAATGGCATTGTCGGTCAAGCAGATGGGATGTGTGGTCGTAGTATTGTTGATTCAGGATGAAGATGCCTATCTAACATGGCTTGGAGACAGTAGAATCTATATGTTCCGCGACGGTTTGGAAGTTTTCAGAACCACAGATCATTCTGTCGTTAACGAGCTGTCGAAGATTAAAGCTTTGAGTGTTGAAGATATTGAAAGATATTCTGCGATAGTAACTAAGTCTATTATGGGCGTGGAATCTCTCGATGCGGCGCCTATCAGAAAGGTAAGGACAGAACCCAATGATGTCTTTATTTTATGTTCAGATGGTCTACATAAGGAGTTTTCAGTTTCTTCAGTTGCAAACTGCCCCCAGGATGCGCTTGGCGAATTAAAAAGGTCTGCTCTACAGGCAAATGATAATCAATCTTTTATTCGCGTACAAGTCGAAAGTTGAAAATGATTATCGCAATCCGTAAGCCACTAAAAGCAACCTAAAAATTAATAATCATGAAATGCTTATCAATACAACAGCCCTGGGCGCAGTATATAGCCGCAGGCATTAAAGACATAGAGAACCGTCCCTGGGGGTTGAAAAATTTCCCGCAACGTGTTCTTATCCATACCGGAAAGAAGAAACAGTTTGAGTCACTTGACAAACTGCCTCTGCTTTATCAGTTGATAGCTGAAAATGCGGAAAACACAGGCATTGTGCCTCTAATCGAGGATATGCCGACAGGAGCCATCATCGGTGTTGTCGATATTGTCGGCTGCACCACTAACGATGTTCAATGTTCGGATTGGGCTGGCTTTTCTGAAGATCCAGAACATCCGGTCTACAATCTGCATCTCGCCAACGCTCGTCTCTTCAAAGAACCTATACCCAATGTAAAAGGCAAGCAGGGTATATTTGAGTATCCTGACTTGACTGAGGATAATCTGCCCGAGACGGTTGATATACCTTCAATCCGGCGTGAAGGAACAGAACTGTTTATCCCAGTCGAGACAGAGGAGCTGGTTGAGTATAGGGACATGGACGAAGAAGGATTTACCTTCGATTACAATCTGCTTAACGACAATCTTGATCTTTTCGCTGAATTTGAAGGCGATGAGTTGCAACCTCTTAAAACTGATTCCATCACTTTCTTCAACGGATCAAAGTCTGTTCGGGTTAAGGTCGTTGATGCGGAAATATCCTACATCACTGACGAAAATGGCGAGGAAGTGGAATTTTGCAATCCTGCCGGAGACATTCTTTCATGGGTAAAGATATTCTACTCCATAGTTCCCGAGAACTCCGATAAGGAGAAAACTGAAGGCAAATCCTCTACTCAGACACTTACGGCTGCTATTGAGAAATTGCCTGAAACATGCCGCAATATAATTGCAGCGATCGAATCCGCCGGATATGCCTATGAGTATCATCGTGAACCTGATAGCGAATATGCTGAAATATCTACTGAAATAGATAATCAGACGGACGCAAGACTGGACGCAGATTTCATGGTGAATCTTGAAACCGGTGTCATTACTTTGACACTCTATACCGAGGAAAGAGTGCCGATGAAGTCTATTAAGAAAGCCATGGAGACAGTCAATCTAATAAATAGTTCTGCTGCTCCGGGATGGTTGATTATCAATCCCGAGAATGGAGCGATTATCGCACGGGTCTGCAACATTTGTCCGGATTCTCCACTTACAGTTAACGAGGCCGGTAGCATGATTGCTTATGCAATACAGACCATCGAATCTAACCTCCCTCAACTAACAAAATAAGACATCACAATAGTGTCATCTGTTTCTGATTTACCATTATTAGTGATTTGGTATTATTCAGTGTAACATCAATTATAAAACTATGGCAAAGGAAATCAAGGTTTCAGTCTTTGTTAATAAGCACTATTATCAGGAATCATCTTCTCGTCGCACGTATGGGGATATGCTTGATAACAAATATTCTATTTTACTTGATAAATCAACTACAATTACCTTCAGTAGTCCAATCACTGTAAACAAGGAAAAACTACCTTGTTTATTTGAGAACCTGCTGTTAACAACGGATTATCAGACAAATACCTCCTCGTTTAAGGAGGGAAATGACAATTATCTTGCAGAACTTGACGGGTGTATAACCTCTTCCTATGATGAAGCTTTAACTATCCTTGCAGTCGGTATCCTCAATTCGCTGAACATCCATAATACCCTCTTTGTCGTATCTGACAAACGTGAGCTATTTAATCTCAAATCGGAATACCGTTATTATGGAAATCCATTGTATAACAACGAGAAGTATTTCATAAAGTTTGACGTTTTGAAGCCTAAACACAATGCTTCATTAGAAGAAAAGCGAACATATCTCATTGAATGTCTTAAAAACGGCATAGGCATTGATACAGACATAGCAACCTTCGTCCTTAAAAATTCGACTATATACGAAGAAGATCTGTTAAAGTGGCTTGAACCGTATATCTGTAAGCTCAGAGGTACTCTGTGTAAATATGATGTTCAATTTGGCGGTATAAGTTTAGTACATTGTGATATTCGAGATTTAAGAAGTTTATATCTTTATAAGTCTGTTGAACAGAGTGATGGTCCACTTGTAAGTAAACTCAAAGAGGGTATTGCAATTGCACGTTCCTCTCCTAATAAGTTTATGCAGTGGGATGAACCATTTGATTCTTATCTCAAATGTTTTGGAGGCATGTCTATAGTTCGCTCCTACAATAGTGGAGATTACTATGACGATGACGAAGATTATGAACAAATGTATCATGACGCCTTTGATGGTAACTCAGATGCAGAATGGAATATAGACTGATTTATGGATCATTATATAATACACCTTACTCAGAAAGACAATCGTTGGGTAGAATCCAATGAGGCAAACAGTCTTGTTTCATTGGATTACACTTCCCAAAACACGATGATAGATTATCGTGATTCTGTTATTGTAAACATTCGCGATATAAAGGTCAATCTATTTGGCTGGAAGTTCAATTCGGAAATCCAAGCAAAACGAAGTTCCAATTTTCATGATACCGTTCAGTTAGAATTTGCGATTAGAAGTGTTAGTCCTTCAGGCAAGTGTGCTGAAACTGTTTTCAGTGGTAATTACATCCCTCATCCTGATGAAGAAGCAAATTCATTAGGAGCAAGCATTGTCACCGGACTGTATCTTATTGCTGTTTGTGGTAATACGGAATACGCCAAAAATATCTATGAAAGAGTCCTGACTTACCCATTTATGCCGTACAATCCATCGGCTTTTGTTCCGACATATAGTAGAGCACTTGTTGCATTATTAGACAGCAACTACATGATCAATATGTTAAAAAGCTCCGAAAAAATGAGTGACAATGTTGCAAGAAATTTCTATGAATATCTTGTTGAGTCATATAATAGAAGACTCTATGAGTTTAGTGATTATATTGTAAAATACAGAGCAAATAGCAGATTATATGTGGATTAAAAAGTTATCTGGCATCTTGCTGGTAGTAATTAGTGTCCTGCTTGCAGGATGCAATCAAGCATCAACTGGGCAAACATCTTCATTTTCTCCTTCCTCGAAGAATCTATCTAAAGTACAGTCTTGGTTTATTCAGGAAAATCAAATAATGACTGAACGCGATGCCCTTAGTAAAGAAATAGATTACTATCGTCCACCTCAAATTGTTAAATCCGAGCAAATAGGTTGGCTTAGCGGCAAAAATCTCATACACATAGCAAATGCTATTGAAAAAGAAGACAATGAAAAGCCTATGACTTCTTTCATGGGCAGTTCTCCAATGAAATACGTCCGTAACGTACAAGATATAAAGGAATATGGATTGAATCATCCGGATGAATACTCTTCGGAACTTTATGTCTTTGCTGCCGACTTTGTTCATTTTAACCGAGGCGTATCGCGGGTCTGGAAATTGATAGTGTATATTCCCGAAATGGATCGTTATATTGACATAGATGGAAATCATATAGCAGGGCAGCACATAAATGGGTTTGTATTAGAAGGACATGAATGGGTCTCAAAATTGCCAATATATGAAGATTTGCCATTATAATCAATTTAAGCGTGATAGTCATGATGACAGATAGTAAACTAAAAAACCTTGGGGCTTTTGAGTTGATGCAGATTCTGCATGAGCTTCATAAGTTAGGCTATCAGAGACTCCGCTGGATGTCTTATATGTCGCCCAATGGATGTTGCTTGCGCTGTCACATCACCACACAAGACCATATATGTGCCAATCGGGAAATCGTTTTCGCAGGGAATCCAAGTAAAATATGGTGTACCTCTACTGGAGCGATGACTACCGGTGAGGATATAAAACCATTGGTGAAGACCTTTATGAATGAAAATCCTCGGCTCCTTGAGATTGGTAAGGGCGAAGATGTAGAGTATGTGGAATGGTTCAACAAACTTCTATCTTTCGCTGCTATAGGTCAAACGCCTGTATTCTACGGAGAATATTGGTCTTTGCCGGTGGGACGTATTAAAGTGGGACAATATACGATGCCAACTCCTCCCACAACAATGCGACTGATAAGCTGGAATATTGACGGCATCAAGGCTCACTTTGAGGCATTGAAGAAACTTATCAGGGAATACTCGCCGCAAATAATATGTCTCCAAAAGGTCAAAGATATTAAAGACTCTCCGGAATTTGAGATTGAAGGCTACAAACGAGAGTGTTTCTCAGCGCCCTATGCCGGAATTGCCACTTATGTCAAGAACTATATACCATGCACTTTTGACAAGCCTAAGAATCCGGAGTTGTCGGGGCATCTGTTGAAAACGGAAATCTTTTATCCGGCATTCACGCTCTATAATATCTATACACCATACTCCAACCCGAACATAGAGGGAGCGGTTGAACACCGTAAGAAATTCGATGAGAGCCTGAAACGTATCGTCTGCACTACTCCTGACCGGCAGATTATATGTGGTGACATGAACATTGTTGCTACAGGCAGCGACTGTTGGGATGGCAAATATCAGCGAAATCAAGCCAACTTCTATGATTGGGAGCGACTTAATTTTGAGGAACTGCTGAAAGCCGGACATCTGATTGATACTTACCGAATCCTCAATCCATTCACCAACGAATTTTCCTACTTTTTCAGGAATGATACTACAGTCAGAGCCAACAATCAAGGACATAGAATAGATTATTTCCTTGCAAGTCGCAGTTTTGAACCTCAAATAGTTAGAGCCGAGATTATTAAGGATTGTACGGTATCCACAAACAATCCCATTCTTCTCGAAATAAAATATTAAGCTATGGGAAATCCAATATTTCAGAATCTCAAAAAGTTTGCTAATCTTACCTCTATTAAGAAGTACGCATCCCATGTTTATGAGTTCGACAGTGTAGCTGTCATAGAAAATAAAGATGGAAAGTGGGGCGTCATGAATAACCAGGGTGATGAAATAGTCCCCTTTGGCAAGTATGATCTTATAGAGCCATTTTTTATGGGACTTGCAAGAGTCAAGATTGGAAATGTCCCGGTAGGTAAAAGTGAGAATTTTGGCAAGTATCGCTGGGGCATTATCAATCTGTCCGGAGAGGAAGTTATCCCAGTTGAATACACCGAGTTATGGCAATTCCATCTAAAGCAAAAGACAAAAATTAGAATGGCTAAAGATGCGGGATATCAGTGGCTCGACCTACGTGATATTGCGCCATACCCCTATAATATCCGTACCGATGCAAAGGGTCGCATAATGGATGCTGAATATTATGATCAACTTAGGGAGGATTATCGGATAGATGACATAAGCGATGCCTTTGATGGAGATCCTGATGCGTATTGGAATATAGATTAAGCATATGGAAAAGAAAGATATAGAACGAATGGAACTTGAAGAGTATCTCGAAGCTCGTGAAACTCAGCTGAACAATGTACTTTCATCTCCGATTGGAACCGGAGATTACTCTTTGCCATCGTCTGATGAAGTGAATGAAACCATCTTGTGTGAGGATGAGATTGAAGACACTAAAGATCTACTTAACCTGCTTGATGAAGAGGACGAAGTTATGAAAGATTTTTTTGGATTAAAATAATAAAATGAGACCAAAGCAATACGAAGAATATATAGGTGCGTTATTCGCACAAAAGGGTTACAATGTGACTGTTAGCTCTCTATCAAATGATTGGGGACTTGATATTGTAGCCTTAAAGGATAATGAAAAAATTGGAATACAAGCAAAGATGTATGGTGATAGCAGCAGAAGTGTCAATCGTAGGGTAATTATGGAGCTGTACGGAGCTTCTGCGTATCAAGATTGTACCCAAACAGTTCTCGCTACAAATGGAGATATTCTCCCAGATGCAATCAAAGTAGCCAATAAGCTTGGAATTGAAATTCTGAGAACATCCTCAGATAAATGTTATACTGAACGTCTTCAAACAGATTATAGCGGAAGTTCTAAACCCAATAGTGATGATAAAATTATGTCATTTGATGAGGCATGGGAGAAATACATAGTTCCACTTAAAGGTAGAACATTATATAATTCTCGTGGGTCCAATCAAATCATAGCTGTTGATTGGAGCGGGGTTAAAAGGATTACTTCGAATGGGAAAAAAGGACAAATTGAAATAGAAGGGTTTCGCTTGGCATATAACATACTTATATCAAAGGGTCAGGTCTCACGTGAGTATATTAATCAACAGGTAGATAAACGCTGTTCATCTGGCATTATTCTGATATTAAGTCAACTACCTTTTGTCGAATCAACTTCTTCACCTACTGGATTACGACTGAAATGAATATTGAAGCCATAACTCAATGTTTCAACCTTTCTGACAGTTGGTATTCTCATAGATGTTTTTGTCTATGGGAAAGCGCCATGCTATCTAAGGATTTTAAGAATATGATTCAATCTTGCGAATTCCGTCCTCTGTTCTATTTGAATTTGATAGATTTGCTTAATCCCAAAGAACCGACTACAAGCAAAATGCTGGAGCGGATATTTTCATATAAAAATGACGATGGATATGTCGTATTACAAAGTTTCTGTCATCGTTTTTTAGAAACAGCAGGGTTTGACTGTTTGAATATCGCAGAACCTGTAATAATTGCGGAGCGTAATGGCCATATAGACATAAGAATTACAGAGGAGGGGAAATACGCTATCATTATTGAGAATAAATTGAAAGGTGCGGATTTCCAACGCAATCAGATAGCAAGATACATTCAAACAATAAAAGAAGAAGGATATGAGAACGAACAGATATATATAGTCATCTTACCCCAATACGAAAATATAAGAATCAGACCATCGGTTTGGCGTTTACCCTCTGATTATAAATCCACCACAAATGCTAATCGAAAATGTGGAATATACGATGATAAATTATGTTGGTGTGATATGCCCGACATAAAGCTCACAAAAGGACAGGCAAAACATTGCAATACTTGTATTACACATTGGCTTAATGAATTTGCTGATAGAACAAAAATTTTACGTCAAGATTTTACCGCTTGGTTGATAGATTCTGAAAATATAATTCCCCGAAGAGAATTAAATGTAAGGTCTGCAATATTACAATTTGCAGATTATCTAAATGGACTATATAATACCAGAATAGATCAAAAACTAAATAAAATGATAACAGATTTTTTGCGAGATAAATTAGAGCTTGGTAGTTCAATCTCTGATTGGAAAAAGTTGAATAACAAAATTGCAGAGGTCGCAGAACTCGAAGAAGGATTGAGAACTTTGAGAATAGAAATGTCATCAGATCTCATAGATGTATGGCATGAAAAACTTTTGAAAAAATGGCCTATGCTCAGAAACGAACCACGAAAATCATTCGGCATTCTTATACAAGGAATTTGGTTTGGCTGTTGGTGGGCGGAAGAATCAGACGATAAAGATAGCCCTATATGGGGAGTTTATTGTGACTCAGGAACTCCAACATCAAGGCAGGTAAAAATGGCTCAAAAAATTATCGACAATAGTGGACTTTCCAATGTTGTTAATGAAAGCCAATGGATGACTTGGTCTAATACCATAAAAGGAGACCAAATTGCAGATAAAATATATACCGTAGCAAAAGAGTTAGGCTATTTGAAATAAAATATCACGCAGACACTGTAACCAGCATCGGCGTGATATGAAAAACCTTACGGGGTAAATAAAATAGCAAATTCCGTTAATCTGCGGGTGTATAAGCCTTTATGTTTCTTGCCTTTGTAGCGGCAATGGGAAACGTAGGCTTTGAAGATGTCGCGGTTGCCGGCTTTCAGTTTCTTAAGGACGGAGGATTTGTTGACGATGCCGGGGCCGCAGTTGTAGGCGAGTGCGCCGAGGAGAACAGAGTCCTTGCCGTATTTAGAGTACATAGCGCAGAACTTGGCGAGGTCCTTGCGGAGCAAGGCGTCTGCCTGTGCCTCGGTGAGCTGGACGCCTCGGCGATATGGCTCGCCCGGCTGAACCTGATGACCGTAGCCGACATAGGGCCAGTGCTTGGGTTTGTGGAGCGTCTCGAATTTCTTGATTATCAGAACTGCCCGCTCAAAGAGCGGCAGTTCCATGATACTTCGTTTCGCGGCGAAAGCCGGCGAAGTGACCGTGACGGCCACTAACGCCATGAGGAATAGAAGGAGTTTTCTCATCGGATAATCGGGGTTACGGGTCCTACAATCGGTCCGATGATTCCGGGAGTGTCGCCGCCGTCATCGCCGCCGCTCTTGCCGTTGAACTCGAAAGTCTGCTCCCACGGCGTCGAGCCGAAGTTGTCCTCGATTACGATAAGGAACTTGTGGGCCTCCGATGTGTGGGCAGTGTAGTTGAGCCGGAAGGTCTTGCTCTCCAGAAGCACGCGGTCGTTATTGACCAACACGGGACCATCGACAAGCTTTAATGTTCCCTGACCGTCATACTGGAAGTAGCGGATGGTGTAGAGGGTGTTGGAATAGTTGCCCTCCGGCTTGATCTCGAAGCGCAGCTCCACGGTCTGCCCCTTGACAATCTTGTCGCCGTAGGGCATCACATCGACGGTGAAGGGATAGGACTGCTGGACATCGAGGTCATCGGAGCAGGAGGTCATTGCGAAGACGATTGCAAAGAGAGCAACCCAGAAGCCGAAGAAACGGCCGGTGGTAAGGCGGATTCCGCCGAGTTTGTTGAGAATTGTTTTCACGTTTTTCAGAGTTTGAGTTTTGATGATTTTTTCGGATAGAGCGACATCAGGTAGTCGTTCAGGTCCTTGTTGTCTGGATAAAGCGCCGACTTGTCCATGACCTTATCGCCGAACTCACTCCGAAGTCTGGCGAGAGCCGCACGGCCGGTGGTATCATTGTCCAAATAGCACTGGATAACTGTATAGTGCGCCAGCGGCGTTATGGCTTTTGCAACATTGGAGACGGAGTTGAGAACCACCGAATCCATCCCGTCGTTGAAACCGAGCCTTTCACCCGAAAGAAAGTCGATGAAGCCCTCGAAGACATTGCACCGGGCGTTACCGTTGGCAATATGAGTAATGTGCTTCGGAGGATAGGAACCTTTGAAGAAAGGATTTCGCAGCTCATAGCCATGAGCATTGTTCTCAAAGCCAATGGCATAATAATCCTTGCCATGAAGCTGATAGTCAACCTGCACACAGTATCGCTGTGCGATGTTTCTCGGAATACCTCTATCGGCAAGGTATTTTAGCAACGCAGGAGAAGTCAGCCGCGACACCTTCACATTCTCAAAGGTCGGTTCCTCGACAAATGGCGTTGGCTTATAGGGTTTGGCGACCGGGAGGCGCATCTTCTCCGCGATATAATCGGCCTGCCTCAAAAAGTCCGTTTCACCGGACATTTCTCCGGCAAGCGAGAAGATGTCGCCGCCCGCGCCCGTTCCAAAGTCAAACCAAACCTGGCGGTTAGGATTGACATGGAACGACGGTTTTCTCTCACTGCGATACGGAGCGTAAAACCACAGACCTTTGCTGTCGCGTCCCGTAGGCTGATAGCCCAACTGATTCAGGAACTCCACGAGGGAGATTTTCTTGATCTCGTCTATGTTCATAGGCGCATCTTCCGTTTGGGTCGGACAACATCATCATCTTTCGGAGGTTCTTTCGGCTCCTGACGGATGCTGACCTTCTGGATATTCGACATTTCTCCGGCGATATACATGTTAAGTTCACGCATATTGGCAGAGCCTGTCAGTTCATACGCAAGGTCATAGATGCCGCCGTAGGCTCCCGATTTGGTATCACGCCAGAGATTCGTCTCGATGTTGATTACCATTGTCGGCTCACCCTTCGGGTCGTAAGGTGCCTTATAGATACGGAGATTACCGTCAGCCGCCACGGGATGTTCCTGCCCAAGAGCCTTCATAAAGTCAGTGAGCCTGATTTTACGGATGTCGAGAGTAACTACCTTCGGTTCCAATGGCTGACGCACCTTTGCCGATAACTCCTTGCCATGCTCATAGTCGTTCATGTACTTGACTATGAAGTCTTGCGGATCCGTGTAGAGATTAGGATTCATCTTCAGTGCGGCAAGGTCGATGATGTCTCCGCTTTGGTCAGTGGCGTGGTCATACCATCGGTTGGTATTGGTATCAACTACCAGCATTGGCTCCGGGTCGTCACGCTGCGGTGCATAGTAGAGTTTCATGTCCCCGAAAGCCTTGACCGGCTTTTCTCCGAGAGCTGCCATGAACTCTGTCAGCGGAATACAAGAAATGTCATTCTTCGTGTACCGCATAACCTAAAACTGATATTTGAGGTGAATGCCGTAGGCGAACAGGAAATGCCCGGTGTCGTTGCCGAAGATGAACTTCTCTTTCAGATGGGCACCGAGTGCCACATGGTCCGAGAGGTAAAAGTCAGCCGAGAGAGTTACGGCGCCGCCGTAGATAAAAGCGTCTTTCGCCTGAATGGTAGAGCCGTCGCGTAGAACACTCTCGCCCCAGTTGACAGTCTCGTAACCAGCGAGTGCCGAAACACCGCCGTAAAGGTGGAATGTCTGCGAATAGTCGCTGACGATGCGGAGATTGTAGCCGACCTCGCCGGTGAACTGAGCCACGGGGATGCGTCCCTTTTCACCGTAAGGCTTATAGGTCTGGAGATATTCAGCACCGAAAGACCAGGTATTGGCATTGTTGCCCTTGATGACCGAGTAGAATACTCCGAGGTTATAACCACAGTTGCGGGAATTACCAGTGTAGAAACCGTTTACCATGTCGGCACGTACCTCGACCGCCGACATTCCGGGGAGATTCCGCTGGGCGAATGCCTCCCCTGCGAATATGGAAAGCACCGCCACAGCGAAGATTGAAAGAATCTTCTTCATGGGCTTGTCGTTTATTGGATGGATAACTCGTCGATTACGTTTGCTCTCACTATGTCCTCGTTATCTACCACAAAGGACTGATGGCGTCCGCCTTCCTTCTCGGCGACTTCGATAACGAGCTGCTTGTCGTCAGGGATGGTGAATTTCTCCAAGGCGAACACCGTCCTTTCGGAAGACTTGCCATGCACCACCGTCACATAGTTCTGGGCACGGAGCGGTTCAAGTACCTGTTCCTGCATGGCGGTTCGCTTGAAGACCTTCTTGTCCACGATCTTGAAGCTCACATAGTCGATGTCGAAAACGATGTTGGAGGTGTTCTTCAGTTCCGTGTGGAAATAGAGAAGTCCATTATTGGTGTGTATGGATTTCAGAAGGAACTGCACGCCGAAACTCTTTGAGCCGATATGCTTAATCTCGCGCTTGTTCTGCTTGTAGATAGATTTCATAATCAGCTTGACAAGCACCGGCGACTCCTGACCGAGTTTCTCCAAATAGATCTCCTGTGCGTTGTTGGGACGGTTGACTGATTCTCCGTCATGGAGAAAGTCCGTCATCTCAATGCTCAGAAGCAGGGGTTCTTTGGCGAATTTTACGTTGAAGGTATAATATGAGCCGTCATCGGTGATTACCGATAGGTTGGTCTCCTGCTTGAACGACTTGAAGGCGGATTTCACACGCAGCACATTCTTCGCACCGTCGGCGAGTCCTGCCACAAGGTTCTCATTGCCAAGGTCCACATACACCACCTCTGAAGGGAAAATGATGTGTGTAGTTTTCTCAAAACATACCTCTAAGGCATGAGGCGGAATCATCCGGTCGAACCCCACTTTGCGGGTCAGACCGTCGAACTTGTCGCCGTCGGTGTAGGCGGAGCCGTACACTTCGATGTCGCGTTCAGCAACAGACGACACGTTGTTATCGGTGTTTTTGGGCGATTTAGCGTTGGCAGCAATGGCCACTCCGAAGAGTGCCACTGCCGCAACGAAGACTTTTTTGATTGTTTTCATTCGTTGTTGTTGGGGTTGGTTGATTTACTGCTCGTTCTGTTTGAGCATGATTTTGTAGCCGGATTTCAGATGAACTTTCACGGTACGCAGTTTCTTGTTGAGATACTGGCTGACACCGTTGATTAGTCCTTTGCCGACATCTGAGGCAAGTTGCGCACCGGCGTTGGTGGTCAGATTGATGGAACTGCCCATCGTGCTGCCCATATTGGCGCCGATTTCATGAAGTGCGTCGCTCTCCATAGAGTTGGGAATATTGATACCCTCCTGACCGTCGGAGTCATAGACCGAAAGGTCAACCTCCATGATGCAGCCAAGAGCCTCGATATACTCGACCTTGATTTCAAGACGCTCACCCTGCAACCGCGCGGCTCCCACAACTGTGGTATTTTTCGGCAACAGTGAATTGCCTATCCACATAGGTTCGAGCGTGCGGAGCCTGACGCTCTGCCCGTCGGTAATAGATTGGTCAGAGGCGACGCAGGCTGAAATAGTGTTCTTGAAATTAGTGCGCTTTGTTCCGACTGCGGTAGAGAACGAGCGGGCGTTATCGGTTGAGGCACTGAGAGAAGAAACAACATTGCGGTTCACCTGATTGACAGGCATGACCTTACGTTCCTTCTCCGGCTCATCGACAATCACCGCCTGCTGACCGTTGCCGGTGCCGAGATATTGCGCTGCGAGCTTGTAGGACTGTTCCATCAGCTCCATCTCGTTTGGTTGTTGAGTCTGCTGCTGCGCCATCAGGTTCTGCGCCTCCAGTTCGTCAATGCGGGCTTGAAGTTCCGCCATCTGCGTAACCTCAGTGTTCTCCGGGATGTAGAAATCCTGAATGGATGCCTGTACCTGCTGGTAGGCTTCCGCTGACGACTGAATTTCATCGGGAACGCTGTCCTGAGCGGGAGTAACGGAATCCATGACAGCATCAAGTTGAGTAACCTGGGCATTGCGCTGTTCACGCTCCTCCAGATGAGCCTGAGCTTCATACGCGGCAATCTTGTTGCCCTGTATGTCATCGTTGGATCCGTCGGGAAGTTCCGTATTGGCACCGCCATTGTTCTTCCCGTCGCTACTTCCGGAGCTGAAGATTAGCCAAATACAGGCGATGCAGGATATGAACATGAGAGGAAACACGATAACGTATTTCTTCAACTTCTCCTTTTCGGCGGCATTCTTCGGCTTGAACCGTTTCTTCAGATTATCGAGCCAATTCATGCGTGTCCGGCTTTGAAGGGTTAGACTTCGTTATATCGAGCTGGTGAATATGCTGGACTTCGACCTTTGACCGGTGTCCCAGTCCGATGCGGTAACAGGCATGTCCGAATACAAAGAATGCAGTCAGGACAAATGCCGTCAGCAAAACCGTGACTACCGTAATTCGGCGCTTGGGAGGCAGCTCTTCGCATTTCCGTTTTATGAGTCCGGAAAGGCGCGTTTTGGGTGCGTGCCACACATTATTATATATGGCACTTCTGATTTGAGATATTTTCACTTTCTTGGCTGTTAGCGTTTTATTGTCTGAATATCCTTGTTTTCCAGAATAGTCAGACCTTCGATTATGAAACCATTGGGATTATCATCCGACCGCGAGGCATTTGTCAGCCTGCATGAGGTAATGAGACTGCGCTCGGTCACGTTGCTTTGGCGGATAATCATCTGCTTTGCGAATGTCTTTGCCGTGTAGGGATAATTGTTGAAGTCGCATACCACGCTGTCAACCTTGACCACTTGAGTGATATTTCCTGCGATGATGCGGTTGTAATAACCCTTCTCGACAAAGTCTGTGTAGTAGTTGTAGGCACTCTTGTCGGCAAGAATCAGCGCACGGTTGATGTTGTGCTGGATTGCTGATTTGTCCGGTGAAAGAGTGAAGAACAGTTCATGAAATCGGCGAATGTGTTCGCGGGCCTCAGCCGGGCGGTTCTGGTTCATATCCTGCGACAAGGCAAGCATAAGAGACTTGCCGTTGTCAAGGACATAAATCTTTTCACGCTGTTTTTCTGCAAATCTCAGCGACACACATACCGCTGAAATCGCCACTATCGCGCAAAGGCTCACAACCACTATGCCGAAGAGTCGTATCTGTCGAAATGACGTCTCGATGTTTTTAAGTGATTTGAATTCCACAGTCTAATCGTTATTTTAAGAGTTTGCCGATTCGTCCTGCCGCATTTCCTGCTACACCACCTGCAATACTTCCGGCCCACGAGCCTCCGGTCATTGCGGTGTTGTTGATCGATCGGTTGTAGCTGCCCATACCACCAGCCTGAATGATCCATCCGGCTACCGTCGGAATCGTGAAATATCCAATAATGCCGATAATCATAAAGATGGTGTAGGCTGTGTTGCTCCCATCGAGGTCAACATTCGGGTTATTAGTCAGTTCCGAAATGTCGTTCTGCAACATCAGAACTTGAATCTTGGCAAGAATCGTGGAGAACAAATCCGCGACCGGTAGCCATAGATAAGTCTGAATGTAGCGGCATATCCATTGGACGAGTGTGTTATGGAAACCGTCCCAGACGGAGATGGCGAAGGAAATCGGTCCCAGTATAGCCAGTACGACCAAGAAGAAAGTCCTAATCGTGTCTATCGTGAGGGAGGCAGCTTGGAAAAGCATCTCCAGTAATTCCCGGAAGAAATTCTGGATCGCTTTCTTCACCTTATACATTCCGCGCTCGATATACATACCGGCTGCCGTCCCGACCTCTGTCACTCCCAACTCGTCTATCTGCCTGTCAAATTCGGCATCGTCCACGAGATAGGCGGTCGAGGGGTCGCTCATCATCTGCTCATATTCCAGCCGGTCCTTTTCTTCACGATACTTCTGCATATCAAGTGTCTGCCCTTCGAGCATTGAGGCTGTGCCCTGAACGATGGGAGACATAACAGAATTGATTGTACCGAGAACAACAGTCGGGAAGAACATGATACAGAAGCCTATGACGAAAGGACGAAGCAGTGGGAAGACGTCGATGGGTTCGGCTCTTGCCAGTGACTGCCATATCCGATAGGCGACATAGAACAGGGCACCGAGTCCGGCGATACCCTGAGCCACGCCAGCCATATCGGAACATAGCGGCATCATCTCGTCATAGAGGGAGCGCAGAATTGAGTGGAGATTTGTAAAATCTATCGCACACAACATAGGCATCACCAGTATTTTTCAGAGCCGTCGCCGTAGAGATTTACAACTCTTTGGGTATCGGCTTTCTTCTTGGCTCTGAGGTAAGACACGCTGATGTTTTTGTTGGTGAAGTATGCGGTCAGACTTTTCAGCCGCTTCATTTCCTTGTAGCAGTCATCCACCACATCCATGCGGTCCTTATCCGTCATGGATAGAGTAGTGATATTGACCACTTGTTTCAGGTCGTTGAGCACGCCGCCGGCATCTTCGAGGATTCTGGTATATCCCGAAGCGATTGCCGATAGCTCGGCACTGGTGAAGTTCGGATCAGTCAGCATCTTCTTGAAATTGTTGACGTAGTAACCGGAAATATCACCGAGCATCAGAACTGTCTGCTGTACCTTGCGAGCGTCGCGGACAAGGTTGTTGACCGCTTGGAGAGCATCGTAGTATTTCTTCGCCTGCTGGTAAATTTTCACGGTTTCCTGAAAATTTTTCACCATGTTCGAGGCCGTTGTTGACTCCTGAACAAGTGATTTGGAGGAATTTACGATGCTTTGGGCGATGTTGGACGGGTCGATTACCGTCCACTGGGCGTTTGCTTTGCCAACTCCGAGGAGAAGGCAGAAAGCAAACAGTGTCAGAATTGTTTTCAGAGATTTCATTGTCAGGGATTAGAGGTGAATGAATTGAGGTCGAACTTGATGGAAGACATTTTATCATTATCGTCGGGCTCTCGGATATAATCCATGTATCGCTCAAGTTCTTCATTTGAGTCAGGAAGGAAGATTCTGTCCTGCTCAGGACTGTAGGCGAATGTTATGACACATTCGTCACCATCGGCGAAGAAGATGTGACGGTCATCGGGATTGGAAGTAGTGCAACGAATAACGTATGTCTTGCCGGTTTGATCAAGAGCGTAGCGGTCTTCCACATATAGCAGATAGAATCCGCCTCTTGATGTGATATAGTATCTCATCGAATCGTCCGCATTAGTCCATGTTCCGCATAGACTTGCTTTTAAGTCAGTGACCGGCTTGGGAGTAATATGGCTTTTAAGCATTTCTGCGATGGCAACCACATTCTTTTCAAGCGATGAGTAGGTCGATTCATCAACCTGAGATGTCACGTTGATGGAGACGGGAATTTCCTTTTTTCTGTCCTTGATGACACGCACCGCGATAATCACCAGAGCGATAATGCCAGTAGCGATGAAGGCGGTCAGAAGGTAGGGCAGCAACACGTATTTCAGTGTCATTGCCAGTTCAAAGATTTGCTGATTCACGTTGTTTGAGTTTGGGTTATCGAATTTTGGAGGCGAAACCTCCGATTATTTTCACTCCTATGTAGAGTAGAAGCAGGGGGAATGTTAAGGCAGCGATGAAGGCGAATGCGAGGCTCGCCAGTATCAGCCACAGAATGTAAAAGACTTTCATAGCGGTAACCACTGAAATATATGGTAAAGGACTTTAGAAAGCGCCTCAACCATATATGGATAGGCATACTGCACCATTCTGAATGTCGCAATAAAAGCGGCAGAAATGACACCGATTCCTACAAGAAAAAGTGTCGCTCCGAAAAGGATTCCCAGTATCGGATGGAATATTTTGGGTATCTTCATGTGGCACCCTCCCTTCTCTCGTTGGCGAGCATCTTTATCGCCGCCTCAACGCTGCCACCGAGTTGGGCGGCTTTGTTGAGGACTTGAATCTTCTCCGTTTCCTCGGTGGTATAGCAGAAATATTCCTCAGTCGAGACCTCCGTGGCATAGACCGCCGACTGCGTGCCGCCAAGACCAATCCATACCTCTTTATATAGGCGGTTGGGATTGTTCGCCATATTGATACTGAGTATCTGGCTTTTCTCCTTGTCGGTCAGACCGAGCAGCTCCTGAATCTGGTCGAAGCGGTTCATGTACTTGCGCTGGTCCAGAAGAATCTTGCAGTCGGAGTTGTTGATGATTGTCTCCTTCACAATCGGCGACGATATGATGTCGTCAACCTCCTGCGTTACCACAACCGCCTCACCAAAATACTTTCGGACAGTCTTATAGAGGTACTTCATATACTCCGCCATGTTAGCCGAAGACAGAGCCTTCCATGCCTCCTCGCAGATAAGGACCTTTCGTATTCCCTTGAGTCTCCGCATCTTGTTGATGAAAGCCTCCATGATGATGATTGTTACCACAGGGAACAGCTCCTTATTGTCTTTAATCGAATCTATCTCGAAGACAATGAAGCGTTTGCTGAGTAAGTCGATATTCTCCTTTGAGTTCAAAAGGAAGTCGAAGCGACCGCCATGATAATACTGCCGGAGGGTCGTCAGGAAGTTGTCGATGTCAAAGTCCTGTTTATAGATGGGTATAGGACGCTGTGCCATTTCAGCACGGTATTCATCGCGCATAAACTCGTAGAACGAGTTGAAACATGGAACAATCTCCTTATTTGCCCTCATCTTGTCGAGAAACATCGACAATGCCGAGCCAAGCTCGCCGCTTTCGGTTTTGGTCACTCTGTCGTCCTCTGACTTCCATAGTGTCAGGAGCAGCGTCTTGATCGAGTCCTTCTTCTCCACATCGAACACTCCGTCGTCAGTGTAGAACGGGTTGAATGAAATCGGGTTATCCTCCGTGTAGGTGTAGTAGATGCCATCCTCACCGTGGGTACGGTTATGGATGAAATTGCTCAGCCCTTCGTAGGAGTTACCGGTATCAATCAGCAGGATATGCGCTCCCTGTTCGTAATACTGGCGGACAAGGTGGTTGGTGAAGAACGACTTTCCGCTACCTGACGGACCCAGGATGAACTTGTTTCGGTTGGTAGTGATACCGCGCTTCATCGGTTCATCGCTTATATCCAAATGGATAGGTTTCCCGGTCAGCCTATCGACCATCTTTATTCCGAAGGGGGATAAAGACGAACGATAGTTGGTTTCGGCTGTGAAGAAGCACGCCGCAGGCTCTATGAACGTGTAAAACGATTCCTCCGCAGGGAAATCAGCCTCGTTACCGGGCATTGCCGACCAGAACAGTGTCGGACAGTCGATGGTGTTATGTCTGGGCATACATCCCATAGTGGCAAGCTGACCGCCGACATCGTTCTTGATACGCCGCAGTTCCTCAGTATCATCGCTCCATGCCATCACATTGAAGTGAGCCCGGACTGAGGTCAGTCCGTAGGAATGTGCCTCGTTGAGATAGCGGTCAATCCATTCTCGGTTAATGGCATTTGAGCGTGAGTAGCGACTCAACGAATTCATATTTCTCGCCGTTTTCTCGAACTTCGCCAAGTTCTCGTCGTGGTCATCAATCAGAATATACTGATTGTATATATGGTTGCAGGGCAAGAGCAACCCGACGGGTGAGGCAAACGAGAGGCGGCAGTCACTCCGATCAGTCGATAATCGCTCGTAACGGTTATCGGTGCTGACTTTTGCCGGAAGATCATCCGTGTCGGAGAGTGTATGCAGACAGAGCATCTTGTCGCCAATCCGCATCTGCTGTGCCGACAGGTCAATGTCCTCCAAGCAGGTTACATCCTCCATCGAAAGGGACATATACTTCTCGATAAGTCCGGACTCCTTTTCAGTGCCGACAAGTTCATCATCGGAGAGACGGCGCAGCTTGATATAGCTGGTGTCGTTGATGATTCGCTCGAACTGTTCCACCGACTCCATGAACTTTACAATCATCTCGTGATTGAGTTCCTTAGGTGTCAGCCTGCCTCGGCATAGCGTCGAGAAGTTGCTCTGCTGACGCGCCCTTTCCTTTGTTGTCTTGGTAAGGAAGAGATAGCATCGGTGCGACAGATACGGACGCTCATTGAAGTGGCGCTCAAATGAACGGTCAAGGAAAGAGAGGTCATCCTTCTGGAGTTCCGGCTTATATCTTTCGGACACGAACCAGTCCTGCTTATGCACCACCGAGTAGTGAGGCAGAACCTTGATTGCCTTGCACCATGCTCCGTGCATGGCTTCATACTCCTGCGAGGTGACGGTGAACAGCTCCGGCAGCGATATCTCGAAAGCGACGGTAATGTCGGCATCTTTCGATATGATGCAGCCATGCTCTACCGCTAACAGAGGCAATTTGGATTCCAGCGTTGTGGCTTTAAGTGTATTTCTCATTTTCTTCCTTTAATCAGTTTGTTAAGGCGCAGGCGGTTGATGATGTAGCGTGGATGATATTTCACAGCGGCTAATTTCATCAGACCGTGTTCGCCGTACTTGGCATTAAGATGGAAGGTGAGCCAGACAAGGGCTGAGGCGGCAGTGACGCCGAAACCGATACAGAACCATTGCGATACGCCCGCGATATACATGATGACGAACACCACGAACAGGGCGAGCAATCCGCCTGCAAAGATGAACAGGTACTGCGCCTTCAGACCCTTGTACTCCACCGACCGCCCTATGCCCTTGTTAATTGCATACTCGGCCATTGGCTCGGATGATTAGAGGAAGAATGAGCGGAGGATTGTGGCTGCGACAATCAGAAAGATACACGCACCGAACCATGACGCGGCAGTCTTGCTGGTATCAGGGTCGCCGCTCGACCACTTGGAATAGACCTTGATGCCTCCAATGAGTCCAACCACGGCACCGATGGCATACACCAGTTTGGTGCCCGGGTCGAAATACGAAGTCACCATCGAGGTCGCTTCATTGATACCGCTCAGACCGTTGCCAGCAGCGGAGGCACGAAAACCTCCGAGGATTGTTCCCAGTACCGCCAGTGTGATGCGGCACTTGAAATGGGATATTTTGTTTTTGATAGAGGGATTCATTGTTTGGGGGTGAGATTAGTTTTTTTGATACTTGGGTAAGAAATCAGAAAGCTCAAACTCTCCGAAAGCTTTTACGTTGACCGGCTCAGGCGTGGCAACCTTTGCGGTTTCCTTTGCCTCAGCCATTTCATCTACCTTGCGATGACATTCGTCAAGCCTGTCAAGAATGTATCGTGGCAGATGATTCATCAGTTCGGTGTTCTTGAAGTCAGCGAAGACTCGTACCACATACTGATGTTCCTCAGAAGACGGCGCAGTCTTTCGACCGAGAATGAGTTCAGCACGGGCAAGTTCATCGAATGTAGCTCCTTCAGCGATTGGCTCGGCAACAGAATCATCGCTGGCGGCAATTTCTTCCGCGAGTCGTTCATCGGTCTCGAAGGCTGCCTTTATTTCCTCCGAACTCAATGCCGGAGGTACCGGAGTCTGGGTCTCTTTGGGTTCATCAAACTCGACATCTTCAAGTTCAATCTCTTCGTTGAAATACTCGACAACCACGGCTTCGGCGGCTTTTGCCACGAGCTTTCGCACATCGTCAACAAAATATTTGCTTCTGCCAATGCCGGCTTTTCGTCCGGGTGACTGGGGAACAGAAGATGGAGTCTGTTCAGGAGAGCTTGGCGTTTCCGCCGGTTTTTCGTCCGGGGTATCTTTCTTGCGCCTCATCACATCAAATGCGATAAGCGCCATCAGACCGATATTGAGAAGAAAGACCGCAGCCAACAATATGTCTTTAGTCATGGCTGGCTGTTGTAAACATCTGACTTCATCTGTTCCAGAAGCTCATCATTCAGTCCCAGATGCACGAGGATGATGGATTCTGCGAACGAGCCGATGGTGGCACCCGTGTCGGCCCAGCTGACAATCTGTTTGAGCGCTTCGGCACATTCGACATCGACATGGATCCATGCTGAACCCCGTTTCTGAGAGTCCGGGCAGAGATACGTTTCGAGGTAATTGCCTCCGACAGTCTGGTAGATTGCCAAATCGCCCGGCATGAGTTTGTCGTACATTACCTTGCGCATAATTTCATGGAGGAATTTGTACTCCTTCAAATGTTCACGCAGGATGGCGCTTACATACGACCTTACTGTAGTATTGTTCTGGGCGATAAGCCTGACGACACTTTTCAGCTTGTCGAGCGTACCTTCGGTGATGCCTATGCACCTCTGATGCTTTATCGGCACACGGGTCAGGTATATTTCGGCATAATCCGTTTTTGACTTGTCGGATATGCCGGTATGGGTTTTGTGAGTGGGTTTCATTCTTTGGTTTGAAAAGGGTTGGGAACTTTCTGCTGTCTCATCATTTCGCCGATAAGTTCTGAGAACTCATTGAAATGATAATCAAGCAGATTATGAATGAATACCGACAACGGAAATCTTTCCCATCCGTCGCCAAAGCACCGCATCAGGGCCTTGACCTTCTTGCAGTCCACCTTCGAGACATAGTAAGTCTTGCCGTAGCGCATTGACTCACCGAAGTTTGGACGGAGAAATATCTCCTGATAATCCTTGGGCGTCTTTACCACACCATTTTGCCGGCACGGTAAAACGGTACCCGTATTTTCTCGATTCTCTTCTTTGGTTTCTTCCACCGCTGGGAGTTCGGATGTCGCCGGGGCATCTCCTTTATCAGTTCTTCGCTGAGGAGAGACAGGTTTGTAGGCGTCAAGGAAGTTGTCGGGTGTAATCTGTCCATCGTTCTTTTTCGCCATAGCGTTACTTGGTGGTTATTTCAAGAAATTCATCCACTAACTGCTCGATACCGCTTCCTTTGAGCTGGGTCTTGTCAGGAGGCATGAGAGTAGAGCGGAAGATGGCCCGCTTCATCTCGCTGCTTCCTTCTCGACGGAACCTTACACTGTTGGGGAGTGTGGACTTCATCACGTTGATGTTGAGTTCCGCCATGAACGAGTCATAGACCTTGTAGAGTTCAGTTCGTTCACGCGGGTCCACCATTGTCCAGAGGACATTGAGGTCCTTGATGGTGGATGCGCCGGTAGTCATGAGGGCTTCACGGACATAGTTGCAGAAACTGATACCGCTTTCGAGTACATTTCGGTCAGCTGTCATCGGGCAGAATACGTAATGCACGTTGCGGATTACGTCAACCACGTTGAAGTTGTTGATTGTGCCCGGCAGGTCGAAGAACAGAAAGTCGGGAATATACTGGTCCAGATAGTCCTGGGCTGTCTGCAAGGCGTCGGAGAGTTCACACTCCAGCACCGGATATGCACGTATCTGTGATTTCTGGAATGAATCGTACAGTTGCTTGCGTAGAAATTCGCTCTGTTGGCAGTCGCGCAGTTCACGCTCGCGTTCACGGGCTATACTGTGCTGGGGAGGGTCGCAGTCGATAACCGCCACTTCATACCCTTTGAGGTAATGAAGGCAGCTGGCGAGGAGTACCGTTATGGTCGATTTGCCGACACCACCTTTTTGCGATGATACGGCGACGAGAATAGGTTTCTTCATCTCGGTTTCTGGGATGGAGGGTTAATAATTCAGTAGTCTAATCGCTTGACCGCTTACTCAACTGAATGCACGACTGCTTAATCACTCAATCGATTGGATGCACAGACGATTGACTGATTGGTTGAAGTGCTGACTAATCAGAACATCAACCAATCAACCGGATAATCGCGCAACTGCGCAGTCAGATGATTGGGTGGGCGATTGATTGGGTATGGCTTCAGTCAATCAGGCGAGCGATATTCTGACTGTTCAGTCAATCGGTCAGTTGCAGTTCTGCCACTTTGGACATTAGCTATACTGAGGTTCTGACTAACCAATCAGTCACGCAATCGCTTGTTTGGCGAGGCAGGCTATCAACCAATCGGTTGATGCTTTACCCGGTCAATCAAACAGGTGCATAATCAGTTGGGTGAAGTGTCGATTGAAGTGCCGAGGGACCGCATGGGCGGCAGCAATCGACGGTCAAAGGGTCGGTAACATTTACCATCCACGCATAGATCGGAGCCTATTGCGCTGAAAATCAATGGTGATTTGACGGAGATTCAGTTGCTTGTCTGATTGGCTAATCAGTCAACCGCCGTCATGTGTCATAGTATTATTAAGAGACGTCTCATATCATCGACCCGGTTTTCACGCATTCCGTCGAAGGCATTCCGTGTCGTTGACGGTGCAAAGTAAGGGATTATTTCTCGTTCCGACCAAACATTTTTGCCCGGATATAGCATAAGGTTGTACATGTATATAGCTATATACAATAGATATAGCACCAACCGGCCTGAAATCGCCGTAACTTTGCACCGAGCAACGGACATAGTGCCGACAGTATTCTGAAAGCCTCAGCCAAGGGGACCGCAAAGAGGCTTTATCAGTCAGTTTTTCTTATTGGATATTGTGTTCATTGGAACACAGCAAGGTGTCCAAACCGTTACCGTTTGGATTTCGGGTAACTCCGTCGTTCACACGAAATAACCTTGCCGTGCCGGGGCTATGGGACCGCTCCGAAGTCGCAATCCCCATTGAAAAACCTGCGGTGCCAAAATAAAGACGTGCCGTTGAAAACCATTTTACACAAGAAACAATGAAAACATCAGATAAGGCAGGGCGACCCAGGTCGTCCAACCCCTGCACGCATTGCGTTATGGTAAGGTTTGACGACCTTGAATATGACGCGCTGCTGCGCATGATGGAGAAAGCCGGAGAAACCGTAAAGGCAACCTTCATCAAACAAATCATAGCCGACAAGCCCTTTCGGGTGCTTGTCACGGACAAGACTCTCGCACTCTATACTGCTAAGCTGGGTGAGTTTTTCTCCCAGTTTCGCACATTGGGCGTGAACTACAACATCGTGGTAAGAGAACTTCGCGCCGGTTTCACTGAGAAAAAGGCTATGAGCCTGCTCTACGAACTGGAGAAAACGACCCGTGAGATGATTGCAATCATGGGAGAAGTCAGGGAGCTTACTGAAAAATTCGACGAACAATGGTCGCAAAAATCAGTATAGGTTCCTCGCTCTACGGCGCTCTTGCCTACAATGGCGAGAAAATCAATGAGGCCAGAGGGAGGATTCTCGGTTCCAACAAAATCGTAATACCACCTGACGGTCAAGCAAGGATTGCCCGGATGGTCGAGGATTTCAAGAGCTTCATGCCCAAAATGGGAAGAACAAAGAAGCCCGTACTCCACATATCGTTGAATCCCCATCCCGATGACAGACTGACGGACCAGGATTTTGAAATCCTCGCACGCGAGTATATGGAGAAACTCGGTTTTGGCGACCAGCCCTTTGTAATCTACAAACATGAGGACATTGACCGGCACCATATCCATATCGTGACGGTCAATGTCAACGAACATGGCAAACGACTGAATCAGGCTTTCCTGTTCCGGCGCAGTAAGGCAATCACGAATGAGCTTGAAGAGAAGTATGGACTCCACAAGGCTCAACGTGAAAGGGTGTCTCCCGATACTCCAATTAAGAAACTGGATCCTTCAGGAGACATCAAGCGTCAGGTGCAGAATACGGTCAAGCTCGTAGGTATGCGATTCAAGTTCCAGACTCTTGGCGAATATAATGCCGTCCTCTCCTTATATAATATAAGGTGTGAGCCGACCGACGGTAGAGTAAACGGTAGGGAGTATCACGGGCTGGTTTACTTTGCGATGAATGATAACGGAGAAACAATATCTACTCCATTAAAGGCGTCGCGCCTCGGAAAATTCGCAAGTAGAGCAGCTGTTGAAGGTCGGTTCGAGAGAGCAAAGCAGAGTGTTGATGTGAAACCGACAAAAAGAGTTGTCGCATCGGTCATAGCTGAATCTTCCGGTAAAGATGATTTCATATCCCGTCTCAAAGACAAGGGTATTGACTTTGTGCTTAGCACTAATGCAAGCGGCCGTATCTACGGTGTGACTTTCGTTGACCATAACACTCAGACTGTTCTCAACGGTTCCCGACTCGGCCCGCAGTTCTCGGCAAATGCTTTCGAGAGATGGTTCAATGGAGATGGAGAGAAACCGGTGGTATCTGCCCCGAATACTCAGACTCCGATTCCGAACACCTCACAGAGTACAAGTGGTGCTTCGACACCTCCGCCACCTCCGTCACCATCTTCGGCACAGACTCAGACCCGGCAGGCTGCATACGGTTCAAGTCAAAGCTACGACCAACCGACATTTCCCGGTCTCGACCTGTTTCAGGTCGGCCCCGGTTTCAATGCCGAGGAAGAAGCATTCTACCGAGCCATGCAGCGTAAGAAGAAAAAGCGTCGTGGTCCCAAATTATAAACCCTTAACTTCAAAATACAATGTCGCAACAGGAAGACGACCTCAGAGCGTTGGCGAAGATTATGGATCTTCTCCGCGCAATCAGCATAGCCGTTGTTGTAGGCAACATCTACTGGTTCTGCCGTGAACTGGTTGATGGATGGAGATTCCATGCCGAGACAATGAAGGTGCTGTCTAATTTCAATGAAGCCTGTGGTATGTTCCATAACCCGTGGAATGCCAAATGGTGGGCTATACTCTTTCTCGGACTTTCATGCTTCGGATCCCGAGGCGTGAAAAACGAGAAAATCCGATGGAGCATAATCTGGATTCTGCTCAGTGTCGGCGCCGTGCTGTTTTTTATGTGCTGGTGGATGCCGGCAATCCATTGGAACTACACCTATATATTATGCACGACTATGGGCTACATTTGTATGCTTATGGGTGGAGTGTATATGAGCCGACTGCTGAAGAACAACATGATGGATGACCGTTTCAACGAGGAGAACGAATCATTCTTACAGGAGACACGTCTGCTGGAGAATGAGTATTCTGTGAATTTGCCGACGAGATTCTATTATAAAAAGAAATGGAACAAAGGCTGGATAAACGTGGTTAATCCGTTCCGGGCCTCGATAGTTCTTGGCACACCCGGTTCAGGTAAGTCATACGCTGTGGTCAACAATTTCATAAAACAGCAGATTGAGAAAGGATTTGGTCTGTATCTTTATGATTACAAGTACCCGGACCTTACTACCATCGCGTATAATCACATGCTCAATCATCAGGAGGGTTATGGCAAAAATCCACCGACCTTCTATGTGATTAACTTCGATGACCCTGAGCGAAGCCACAGATGCAATCCTATCCATCCGGCTTTCATGTCGGATATTGCCGACGCATACGAGAGCGCATATACTATCATGCTCAACCTCAACCGCTCGTGGGTGCAGAAGCAGGGCGATTTCTTTGTGGAGTCTCCGATTGTGCTTTTCGCGGCCATCATCTGGTATCTCCGTATCTTCGAGGACGGGAAGTATTGCACCTTTCCACATGCCATAGAATTCCTATGCCGAAGATATGAGGATATTTTCCCAATCCTCACAAGTTATCCGGAGCTGGAGAATTACCTTTCTCCGTTCATGGACGCTTGGCTGGGAGGAGCCGCAGAGCAGTTGGCGGGGCAGATTGCCTCCGCGAAGATTCCCTTGTCTCGCATGATTTCACCGCAGTTATACTGGGTGATGACAGGAGATGATTTCACTCTTGACATCAACAATCCGCAAGAGCCGAAGATACTCTGTGTCGGAAACAATCCCGACCGTCAGAATATCTATGGTGCGGCACTCGGTCTTTACAATTCCAGAATCGTGAAGCTGATAAACATGAAGGGAATGTTGAAGTCCGGCGTAATCATTGATGAGTTGCCTACCATATACTTCAAAGGTCTTGATAACCTTATAGCCACGGCTCGAAGTAACAAGGTTGCTGTCTGTCTTGGCTTTCAGGACTTCTCTCAGTTGAAGCGTGATTATGGCGATAAGGAGGCTGCCGTGGTAATGAACACCGTCGGCAACATCTTTTCCGGTCAGGTTGTAGGTGAGACTGCAAAGACTCTTTCCGAACGTTTCGGCAAGGTTCTCCAGAAGCGTCAGTCTATTTCAATCAATCGACAGGATGTTAGCCATTCGTTCAACACTCAGATGGATTCTCTTATACCGGCAAGTAAGATTTCCACTCTGACGCAGGGAATGTTTGTCGGCGCGGTCAGCGACAACTTCGATGAAAGAATTGACCAGAAAATCTTTCATGCCGAGATAGTGGTTGACAGTGAGGCTGTGAAAAAAGAGACAGCCGCATATCAGCCCATACCCGTCATTACAGACTTCAAGGATGACACTCCGAACAAGATGAAGATGAAACTGGAGATTCAACGCAACTACGACACCATCAAACAGGATGTCATAGACATTGTAAAACGAGAGACGGAACGTATCGCTTCCGACCCGAAGCTCCGACACCTCCTTGACATGAAGCCTCGATGATAGGTTTTAACAAATTCATCTGCTGAATTACAAATAGTTACCCCTATACCATATAACCGAGAGGGGCTATGATGGAAAATGAAAAATTTTTCTGTCATAGCCTATCTTTTTATGTCGCGTCATTACTGTTACTTACAGAATTAGCCGTGAAACGCAGAATGTTAAAAGCGTAATGTAGTCCATATATACCATACAAAACACCCCTTGGTTTATCCCGAATTTTGCATCAGAAATTCAAACGAAAAGTAAATGCAAAACGGAAATTTAACCCAGAAGCTTGCCCATGTAGCCGACACCGAAAACAACGGTAAGGATACGAAGGCATTGCTCTCGGAAATCTCTGAGAAACTCGGTATTCTCATTGATTTGCAGAGAGCCCGGAATCCTCCCGAAGTGGAGGTAAAGATTCTGCAAGAAGACGACGATGAAATAGACGTCAGTTGGATTATCCCGCACAAATGGTACGACAACAGTCAGTTCTGCCGGATGTTCAACGTCGCCACAATCACGGCGCAGAAGTGGCGCTCAAACAAACTGATAGCCTATATCCTGATTGGCAGGAGCGTCAGGTATCAGGGTATTGACATCATCCGGTTCATCAAAGTCTATGCGAGTCGTCGCAAATTCAAAATTAGTCCCGTGGTAGATGAATAATCGACCGGGATAATCAACTCTCAAATTTTTTACCCATCCAGAAAACAATGGAACCCACACCACAAGAAGAAGTGCTGATAGCCCGCAATAACGAAACCGGGCAGGTAGGCGCAGTCGCCGGAATCAATGATGACGGCACACCAAAACTGACTGATGTAAGATCATCAAAACTGTCTGACCTTATCAAATTCTCGAAAGGTCAGAATCCATTGGAAGCATTCCTGTCGAATTTCATCCGACAGGTCAAGAACCCGGCAACTTTCGGATTCTTCAAGGTCCCCGCGGACCGGTATGAAAGTGTCGGCTATGCAATGTCGGACTTCATTCAGGAACCGGACAAGAATGCCGAAATTCTCAAGGACTTCAAGGTAGATATGCCCCAGGCTAAACAATCCCAACAGGAAGAAGTCAAGGACAGCGAATCGGCAACGCCGTCCGAAGAACAGTCCGGTGAAACCGAGACCGTCAAATACCAGAAGCCTGAACCCATCGACGCGAACAAGGTCAACTGGGACGAAATCAGTGCCAAGTGGGGTATTGACATGAGCCAGCTTTCCGAGAAGGATAAGAGCAATATGCTCCACAACAAGAAATCCAGACTCGTTACGCTCAATCCGACTATGTTCGGCGAGACATTCGAGCTGAAAGCCCGTCTCTCTTTCCGTGCGAATCCTGACGGCTCTGTCTCGCTTCGCCCTCACTTTATCACAACCGAACCGAATCTTTCGGAAGAGTTCAAAGGCTTCAAGTTCTCCAAGGAGGACAAGGAGATGCTTGAAAAGACCGGCAATCTCGGCAGGGTAGTTAACCTCACCGATGCCAACGGCAACAAGGTGCCTTCTTTCGTCAGCATCGACCGCGAGACAAAGGAGCTTGTCGGTGTCCATGTGAACAGCATCTACGTTCCGCCATCAATCGGAGTTAATGAGTTTTCGCCGAAAGAAATAGGTATTCTCAAATCAGGCAAGCAGTTGCTGAAGGACTATACCGATACAAAGGGCAACACCTATCCGGTAGTGTTCCAGTGCAATGCCGCCACTCAGAGCGTAGAGTTTGTACCTCGCGCCAATCGCCTGATCGAGATTGAAAAGAAGGAGAAGACCGTGCAGCAAACGCCCGCAAACGGTACACCCGGCGAGAAACAATCTCAGGAAAAGAAAAATAACTGGACGCTTCCCGATGGTGGAATCAAACCCATTGGGAAATGGAAAGACTATCACTTTTCCGATGCGCAGAAAGCCGACTATACCGCTGGGAAAGCTGTAAAGGCCGAGGTGACGGACGACAAAGGGCAGAAGGCAACGGTCTATGTGAAATTTAATCCCGAGAAAGGACGTCCCATTCCTTACAAGAACGACCCGGATCAGGCGCAGTCTGTAACCCCTGCTGATGAAAGCAAGACCCAGATGGCTGTCAACAATGACGGCAAGACCAATGAGGCTACCAAAAACCTCAAAGGCCCTCTCCAGCAGGGTCAGGTCTCGCCAAAAAATGATGACCAGCAGAAACAGCAACGCAAACCTAAAGGCCCCAAGGTCTGAATATCAAATCATCCAAGAGTGTCGGCAGTCAATGCCGGCGGCCGGCACTCTTATTCAAACAATCACAATAAAAAAAGAAACAATGATTACTATAATCACACAATCCCGCCGTATCGCACGCACCATCTCCTACATTCTTCAGGCAGACATCGAGATGGATGGTTACTTCTCCAACGACAAATATTTCATCACCTGGACCTACGGACACATGGTGGAAATCGACACTCCCCGTGGTAACACCGGCTACTGGTTCCACGACACTTCCTTCCCCGTGATTCCGAAAGAATATCTTCTCAAAGGGGCATCGTCACTTCACTCCACAGGGCGAGATATGCCCGACCCGCAGCTCGGAGTGGTGAGAAATCTTCTTGCCAAGAGCAATAAGGTCATCATCGCCACGGACCCCACTGCTCAGGGAGTGTTGATGAGCCGGTATCTTCTCGACTACCTCAAATTCGAGGGGAAGGTTATACGAGTGGTTCTGAACGACCTCATGAGCGACACCATCAAGAGCCGCCTTTACTATCCCAGCCATGACAGAAGCTTTGACCTGTCGGCAAGGATGGTCGCACTGAAGAACCGTCTCGACTGGCTCACCAATGTAAACGTGTCCCGTGCCTTCGCTTTTGCGACCGGCATGAACACATACCCCATAAGCAGAACTGCGTTGCCTCTTCTTACGCTGGTAGCTCGCCGTGAAAAGGAAATCAGGGAGTTCCATCCGGAATCCTATCACATCCCGACACTGACGTTCAAGGACAACGACGGGAATCTGTTCCCGGTCATGTGCGACAATATGTGGAAGAGTCTTCCGCAGGAGCTGACCGAGACCCTGAAACCGGGTGCATCAGCCGTAGTTGTGAAGTACGAGACTGAGACCTATGACCAACCGAGTCCGAAGCTCCACAACATCGTCACTCTTCAGGAAAAAGCCGCTGAGTTGTTCGGGATGGATCCCGTGCAGACCTATAAAATCGCAAGAGGTCTGTATGAGAAGAAACGTATCTCGTTTCCCGGCACTTCAACCGACGGCATCAATCGCCGCGACTACGATAACTTCAAAAAGGACGTCTATCCCCGAATGCTGGAAATCCCGGCGTTCAAGAGGTTCAGCGACGAAGGCTATCGTCCGGTATTCACCAAGAGCGGGAAGGACGAGTACAGCGTGGATCATGGCATTACGCTCACAGCCTATCCCTTAGTGGGATTGGCCACCGAGGAAAAGAAAATCCTCGCCCTCATCGGACTCAGGATGATGGAGACATTCTCCCGCAGCTTCCGCTTCCGTAGAACGGTTGTAACGCTCGAATGCGCCGGGCAGAAGTTCAGCAAGTCCTACCGCGAAGTAATCCGTCCTGGATATAAAATCTTCAGCCATCCGGAATGTTACGCGAGTTCGGAAGCTCCGGCTCTGGAGGTGGGACAGTCACTCACGGTCGAGTCTGTCGGCTCCCTGACGAAAACCACTTCGCCCCCGAAAATTTACGACGATGCGTCGCTTCTCGCCGACTGCCATGACTCTCATTATCCTGAGTTTCACGATAGTGTCGTGAAGGACCTGATGTTCCTCCAATCCAAGGGTTATCTGCACCGCAACCTGATGGGAGAATACTCCCTGACAGAGAGTGGGAAGGCACTCAGCTATATCGTCCGCGATATGGAGATTGCCGACCCCGAAGGGCTCATCCGACTGGAGCAGTGGATATATAACACTGCCGTAGGCAACACTTCCGAAGAAGAGTACAACGAGTTCATCGAAAAGTATGTGACTGAGGTCACTACCGAGGTGCTGTCCTGCGCCAAGCTGTTCAAACCTACCGAAACGGACATCAGATGCCCGAAATGTGGCGAAGGTGTCATCCGAATCTTCGGCAAGATTGCTAAATGCACCAACCCTGAGTGTGGCCACTCGATATTCCGCCACATTGATGGCGTGACCATCAACAGCCGCGAAGTCCGCAACCTATTCGTTGACGGCCAGACATCTCCCATCAGGGGATTCATGGACGAGGACGGGAAGTCCTTCGTCGGACGAGTGACATTTGACGAGAATTTCAGCCCTGTTGTCGTCAATATCCAGAAACAGTAATCATTTACTAACTCGAAGTATGGCAAGGGCTCCTCAAAAGAGAGCCTTTACCATACATCTAAAATCGAAAAACAATGATCGCTACAAATATACCTGAGTATCCATCCTTAGACAGATATGTCTCGGATGTCCTCGACTACATGGAAAAGCATAAGTTCACAACGATGCCTGACTATCAAGAAATAGAATTACAGGCTGACCGTGCGCTGGACGCTTTCTGCGAGGCAAGGAGATTAGGACGCTCAGTAGATCAAGCTGCTGAAATCGCACATCAGGTTCTCTTTGAAAATATTGGCGAATCTGAGTATGAAGTAATCCAGACCATTCTCACGGAAAATTTCAGTGATACTGTTGATCTTTCCGATGACGGTTATGTGGATTACTGGGTTAATCGACTCCTTACGGATATTCCCGACCTCTTTGCCGACTGTGAATTTCTCACCTATGGTATTTCTGCCGCTGACATAGATATTAACCGCGACGCAATCATCGGTCGCATAAAAGAATACTACGAGTCTTATGGCCTACAATAAATTACAGACCATGCGCGACAACATCGAGGCGATAAGGCTTGCTTTACGCCTCGGTGTTGAAGGGCGCACTGCGCAAAATGCCGAAGAACGCGAGATACTGCGGAAATATGCAGGTTTTGGCGGATTGAAATGTATCCTCAATGATGCCAACGATTTGGAGGATGCCGCCAAATGGAGCAAATCCGACATCGAATTGTTTGCACCGACAGTGGAACTGCGTCGCCTTATCCATGACTATTCAAAGGATGACAAGGAGTTTGCAAGGTATATGGACTCACTGAAAGCATCGGTGCTGACAGCGTTTTATACCGACAACCGCATCGTGGATGCCATATCCGATGCGCTAAAATATTCCGGTGTCGAGGTGAAAAGTTTTCTGGAACCCTCTGCCGGACAGGGCGCTTTCATCGACTCTTTTCTGCGAAATGACCGTTACCCCGACGCGGAGGTGCTGGCGTATGAGAAAGATTTGCTCACGGGCAAAATCCTTTCGGCTCTGCATCCGTCGATACTGACCCGTATAGAGGGTTTTGAGAAGATAGAGAGCGACTTCAACGGCTATTTCGATGTCGCCGCCTCCAATGTCCCTTTCGGAGATTTTGCTGTCGCAGACCTGGTGTATGCCGTGAGCAAGGATATAGCTTACCGTCAGGCTACCAAGACCATCCACAATTATTTCTTTCTCAAAGCACTCGACCAAGTGCGCGAGGGCGGACTTGTCGCTTTCATAGCATCCCAGGGTGTGATGAACGCCGGCAGTCCTTTCATCAGGATGGAACTTGTGAAGCGTGCCGACCTTGTGGCGGCGTTGCGTCTGCCAAACAACACTTTCTCCGATAATGCCGGAACCGATGCAGGGTCAGACCTTATCATTCTCCAGAAGCATACAGGTAAGAAGGCGTTGTCGGCTGATGAGGAGTTTTTCATCCAGTCGGTCGTTGACCGTGGTACGAAGGTGTCTGGCAACAAGTTCTTTCAGGCGTTTCCCCAGAATGTGATATGCACTGATGCTAAAGTCGGCACAGATCAATTCGGTAAACCAGCAATCATCTACAAACATGAAGGCGGAGTTGATGGTATAGCCGAGGACTTGCGCAAGGCTCTTGATGAATCGCTGCACCTGCGTCTGAATCTGGAGCTGTATAATTCCAATGGTATAAAACCTCCCACGCCAGACCCTGTCAAGCCGACTCCGACACCGAAGCCGGAGGTAAAGCCGACACCCGAAGTAAAGCCGGAATCACCGAAACAGAAACCGCTTGCCGAGAAGATTGAACAGAAGAATGAGCCTTTGCTCAAACAGTATCAGGAGATGAAAAAGAAACATCCCGATGCCATTCTTATGTTCCGTGTCGGTGATTTCTACGAGATTTTCGGAAAGGATGCGGTTGAAGCATCGGAGATACTGGGCATTACACTGACCCGCCGGATGAACGGTATTGACAATCGAATAGAATTGGCGGGATTTCCCCATCATGCTCTTGACACCTATCTGCCTAAACTTGTGCGGGCCGGTAAACGTGTGGCTATATGTGAGCAGTTGGAGGATCCGAAACTGACAAAGACTACCAAACAGAGGGTAGTCGAGACGGTTACACCGAATCAGCCTCCGAAAACTGAGCAGAAACCTGTCGAGCCATCGAAGCCGGAATCCGCCAAAGAGATGGAAACCGACGGTAGGCCCGATTATTCGGACAATCCGGACCCGCGTCTCTTTGCTTACAATCTTTTCGGAGAGCTGGAGCCTATCGGCAAACCGAAACGGCAACCCAGACACAGCGAGGATGCTCCCAAACCAAAACCAAGCGTAGCGGTCAAAGACATTCCTGTTCAAAAATTCCGTCCTCTCTCTGAAAAGGAACTCGCATTTTACGGCTCTTTGAACTGGGAGGACAATCCTCCTATCAACGGTTTCTATGAAACAATGATGTCGATTGCACACCGTCAGTTGGAAGAAATGCGTCTTGAAAAGGAATCTCAGGAAGCAGCACAAGCCGCCGGAATAGCCCCCGGAGAGACATATATCGAAAAGACCGAGGGCGATTTCATCCCCGGAGGTCGTGCCAAACAGCCGAAAGTAACGGCTATCCCCATCGAGCGTGATATGTCGCCCCGTCCTTTCTCCGAGGACATTCAGTTCTTCCACCACAATGGCAGCATGGTCGTTCAGTATGGTATGGTCGGTTTCCTCTCGGAAGTCCGAAAGAACGGAGCCACTTTCACACCGCTCAACCTCAAACCGGAGCAGGAGAAACGCGCCATGCTGTATGTTACCCTCTCGGAAACATACCAGAAGCTCTACAACTACGAGGCTGAGACCCATGAACCGTCGGAACATCTGCGCGAACACCTCAATCAGTATTACGATGAGTTCGTGGAGAAGTATGGCAACCTCAATGAGAAACAGAATGTCAAATTCATATTGATGGACGCCAACGGTCGTGACGCACTGGCATTGGAGCGTGGCGAGAACGGTCAGTTTGTCAAGGCTGACATCTTCGACCATCCTGTTTCTTTCGCTCTCGATGAGGTTACAAGCGTCGATACTCCGTTGGAAGCTCTGACAGCGTCGCTCAACAAATACGGCGAGGTTAATCTCGAATATATGTCATCGCTTGTCGATATGGATGAAGATTCCCTGACGGAAAATCTGGAAGGACACATCTATTATAACCCGCTTGTGAGCAACTACGAGATAAAAGACCGCTTCATTGCCGGAAATGTGGTTGCCAAAGCCGAGGCAGTCAGGGCATGGATTGACCGTGAGGAAGAACGCATCAAGGGATTTCCCGGTTATGACGGTATCGAGCCGTTCATCGCTCTGTCGCAGGACTCCCTCAAAGCATTGGAGGAAGCCCGGCCCCGCCGCATCGAGTTCGATGAACTGGACTTCAATTTCGGTGAGCGATGGATCCCGACCGGCATCTACTCCGCCTATATGTCGTATCTCTACGCAACTGACGTAAAGATTGCCTATTCATCTTCAATGGACGAGTATTCAGCAACCAACAGCCGTGGCAATATGAAGATATGGGAGGAGTTCTGCGTCAGAGGCTACTACCGTACTTACGACGGCATGAATCTTCTGAAACACGCTCTCCACAACACCGTGCCGGACATAAAGAAATCAATCGGCAAGGATGAGGACGGTCGGGACATCAAGGTGCCGGACACCGAGGCTATCCAACTCGCCAACACCAAGATTGATGAAATTCGTAACGGTTTCTCAGAATGGTTGGAGGCACAGTCGCCGGAGTTCAAGGAGCGATTGGTGGACTTGTATAACAACAAGTTCAACTGCTTCGTGCGCCCGCAGTACGACGGCAGCCACCAGACATTCCCTGACCTCAATATGAAAATATTGGGTGACCGCTATGGAATCAGCTCCATTTATCAGTCTCAGAAGGACTGTATATGGATGCTGAAACAGAACGGCGGCGGTGTCTGTGATTTTGAAGTGGGGTGTGGTAAAACGCTGATAATGTGCATTGCAGCGCATGAAATGAAACGTCTCGGACTGGCTCACAAACCGATGATTATCGGTCTCAAAGCCAACGTAGCCGAGATTGCCATGACCTATCAGTCGGCTTATCCTAACGCCCGCATCCTGTTCGCCGATGAAAAGAGTTTCAAGGCGGACAACCGAGTCAATTTCTTCAACCAGATCAAGAACAACGACTACGATTGCGTGATAATGTCGCACGACCAGTTCGGCAAGATACCGCAGTCGCCGGAGATGCAGCAGCAGATTCTTCAGGCGGAACTTGACACGGTAGAGGAAAACCTCGAAGTAGTGAAGCAGCAGGGACACGACATCAGCCGAGGTATGCTCAAAGGTCTTATCAAGCGCAAGGAGAACCTGACCGCCAAGATAGCCACCATCCAGTATCAGATGGAACAGAACAAGGACGCTGTCGTTGACTTCAAGATGATGGGCATTGACCACATCTTTGTGGACGAGTCGCATCAGTTCAAGAATCTGATGTTCAACACCAGACACGACCGAGTGGCGGGACTGGGCAACTCGGAAGGCTCACAGAGAGCGTTGAATCTTCTCTACGCAATCCGCACCATCCAAGAGAGGACGGGCAAGGATTTGGGAGCTACTTTTCTCAGTGGCACGACAATCAGTAACTCGCTTACCGAGCTGTATCTGTTGTTCAAGTATCTCCGACCCAACGAGCTGGAGCGTCAGGACATCAGATGTTTTGACGCATGGGCGGCAATCTTCGCCAAGAAGACTACCGACTTTGAGTTCAATGTCACCAACCACATCGTACCGAAGGAGCGTTTTCGCTACTTTATCAAGGTGCCGGAACTTGCGGCATTTTATAACGAGATTACCGACTACCGCACGGCAGAGGATGTCGGCGTTGACCGACCGCAGAAGAACGAGATTCTTCACAATATCCCTCCGACACCGGCGCAGGAAGAGTTTATCGAGAAGCTGATGAAGTTTGCCGAGAGTGGCGACGCCACTATTCTCGGTCGTGGTCCTTTGTCGGAGACTGAGGAGAAAGCCAAAATGCTTATCGCAACTGATTATGCCCGAAAGATGGCTCTTGACATGCGCATGATTGCCCCCTCATACGAGGATGATCCGAACAACAAGGCGAGCCATTGTGCCAAAATGATTGCTCAGTATTATAATAAATACGATGTTCAGAAAGGCACGCAGTTCGTTTTCAGCGACCTCGGCACATACAAACCCGGCGAATGGAATGTCTATTCCGAAATCAAGAGAAAGCTGATTGAGGACTACGGTATTCCGGCACATGAGATACGCTTCATTCAGGAATGTAAGACGGAGCGTAGCCGTAAGGCTGTCATTCAGGCAATGAACGACGGCGATGTTCGGGTGCTGTTCGGTTCGACATCCATGTTGGGTACCGGAGTAAATGCACAGAAACGGTGTGTCGCGGTCCATCACCTTGACACGCCGTGGCGTCCCTCTGACCTCACTCAGAGGGATGGCAGAGCCATACGCGCCGGCAACGAGATTGCCAAGCTATACGCTGACAATAAGGTGGATGTAATCATCTATGCCGTGGAAAAGTCGTTGGACTCCTATAAGTTCAACCTTCTTCATTGCAAGGCTACGTTCATCGACCAGCTCAAATCCGGCGCACTCGGCGCGCGAACCATTGATGAGGGCGCAATGGACGAGAAAAACGGCATGAACTTCTCGGAGTACATGGCTATCTTATCTGGCAACACCGATCTGCTGGAAAAGGCTAAACTTGAAAAGCGCATTGCCTCTCTGGAGAGTGAGCGCAAAGCTCACAATAAGGGCATCTCAGATTCCAAGTTCCGGCATCAGACCATCACCCACGACATTGCCAACAACGAAGCGGCAATCGAAAGGATGAAGGCTGATGTCGCACGGTACGAGGCGGTTGTCAGGAGAGACAAGGACGGTAATCCGCTCAACAATCTCACCATTGACACCTGCAACCTCTCCGATGAGAAGAACATGGGTATTCATCTGCAAGGGTTGGCACAGCGTACCGACACACACGGTCAGTACAAGCGCATCGGTGAGGTCTATGGCTTTCCCATCAGCATTATCTCGGAGCGCACACTTGTTGATGGCAAAGAGGCTGTTCAAAACCGTTTTGTGGTTGAAGGCAACTACAAATACAAGTTCAACAACGGCTTCATCGCCATGAGCGACACCCATGCCGCCTGCATGAACTTCGTCAACGCTCTGGAGAGGATACCCGGCATCATCGCCCAGTATGAGGAACGTACAGCCAAACTCAGGGCCGATGTTCCACAGCTCGAAGCCATCATCTCGAAATCATGGGGCAAAGAGGACGAACTGAAGCAGCTCAAATCCGACCTCGCAGCCCTTGACCGCAAAATCACCGCCGCCCTTGCTCCAAAGAAAGAGGAACATGATGGCGAGGACGTCAAGAGAGATGGCAAACCGCAGCAATCTCATCAAGTGGAGGCTCCGGCACAATCCAATGGCTCAAAGGAGTCGATGGTAGCAGAGCCACCGCATCGTTATCAATCCCAGCCTACGACTATTCGTCCGGCATATCGTCCAAACGGACTATAATCCAAAGACAGGCAACCTCGACATTTCAGCCGGGGTTGTCTGTCTGTTTGGTATGGCTATGAATGATATAGCACCTATCGGATATTTATAATCGTTTATCGGTCAGTTTCATTGCTCGATATTATTCGATATTATTCTAACGGCCATTGCTTTAACGGCCATTGCTTCTCTATCATTATGCCATCGCGTGTGTAATATTTCCATGTCCCGATATTATCTGTGTAGTCGCCTTCTCTATTCCAATCATGGAGCATCCATCCTTCTGCTGCAAGTTCCCCGTCTTCATAGTATTGACGGCAATAAATCAGCGAATCCGGAGCAAACGGATAGATTGTATTAATGCTGTCCGTGTTTGCACGAAGACTATCATATTTCCAAACGGACTTATATGACTGGAACACCTCCATGAATAGTTCTTCTTGCTTTTCTGCTGTCAGGTTATTGTCATAATCCCATATCCAGTATTTACGCCGTGAATAATAACTATAATTCTCATCAGGTCCTAACGTAACGGTAAGCCAATATTGTCCGTCTTTAGTTGGTTCATAATAAAATAGATAACCCCGATATTCGTATGTCTCGTTCCTATCCGTGAAAGGACTCCCTAACTCATTAAGATCAACTGGCAGACGGTTATTCACACACTGAAAACCATCAATCATTACGATAATTTCATTTCCCATACGCTCTATATCAGCAGTATCAGTTGTCATACACCTTTTGAAAAACACGACAATCGCAATCAGTAGTGAGATAATCAACACTACGATAAGTGTGTGCCAATTCCAAAATCGTTTAGCGGTCTGTTTCATTCTATGATATAGGCTTCAGAAGTTAATACATCAACGATATGCTCTGTTGTCTTTATGGCATAGTGTTTCACATTGAGAGAAGAACCGTATAACATTCTCATGCCTGTTGCCATCACTTCATTCAAATATATAGAATTACTGACCTCGTATAATGGATGAGAAGTCACTCCGTCCATTACATCAATAATTCTAAAATGTTCAAGAGTAACTCTATACGCAAATACATTCTTAAATCGGATTGTAACTGTCTTATTATTGTCAAATCGGTCAAGCGCAACAATAAGGTCGGAAGCATCATAGTCAATAGAATTAACTGAACACTCACAACCAATCACATTTATAGTATGATAAATTTCGTTTTTCATCGCTAACTTCTTTTCACTAATACAAACATCCCAAAGAGATACCACAATGGATGCTTTAGAATTTTATTCCAGATATGTTTATGACATTTTTCATTATTGTTATATACAATTCGGCGACCAATCTTTACCGTATATTTCCACATCATAATAATATTCATTCCATTCTTCGTAGAAATCAATCACCAGCGAATTGGTTAAACTTAGGTCGTAAAACACAATCAGTCCGCTATGCTCATCCTCATATTGAAAATCGGCATTAAAGAAATCTATTCCATTCAAGACTACTCTGCCACATAGGTCGGAATGCTTGATTGCCATATAAACCGCATCGTCATATCTTCTCCCGATATGTAACAGAATCTGTTTCAATTCGGTTTTCTCCAAAAACGGAATCCGTTGGGATTTCCAAGCGACATTGCCCTGCTGAAACAATTCGCCGTTCTGTATAATTTCCGCAGATATTGTATCGGAGTCTTCCAAACTCAATATCTTGAAATTGTCACCGATAACAAGTTTGGATAGTTGTTCCTGATATTCGGGAAGATACTGCTTCCCTTTATTTTTTCTTAGTAGAAACTGTAATCTGTTTTCCATATAGGGTTCTCCGACTTTTTGTTTTTTTGTTCTCTCTGTTCCAAAATCGCTTATCCGTCAGTTTCATGGTCTATGTCCTTTAGTTGTTCTTCAAGATTCCAATTCACTGGCTTCTTCTGTGGTTCAAACCATTTAGCTCCATCTGCAAGCCATTTATTACGGTATTCTGTTCGGGATTCAGTAGTATAATCCTCATTGCCCCATTCTACACCGCAACAAGGACAAATGTCGAATGTCGGTGTCTTTCCATCATCACCCCACGGATTGTAATTGCCAAGTGGATAGCCGCAAACAGGACAGAAATTATTTCCAGCATCTCTTTTATCAACTTCTTTCTGTGAGATAAGTCTGAACACAGCAGAAAGCGCGCCCAGCATCATAGAGGGAACAAAAGATAAGACTGACCAATACAATAAGATGAAAACTGATATTCCGGCTGCCGTAAATCCAGGAGCCATACCGGACTGAACAATCTCGGCTCTCTGCTCGGAATACAACAAGTAATCAATCACGCTGACAACGACCAATATAATAGCAAAGAATATAATACAACACACATAAATTAACAATCCAAGTTTCAACCAACTGCCTCGTTTAAATACTTTCCATGCTACAGCCTGTCCGATTAAGTAATTCGGCAGGCAAGTAATGAAGTAGAGCGTAAAAAAATCATCCAGTCCCATTGGTCCGGATTCAAAAAACCAAAGTAGTCCTACTGTTAGAAACGATGACAACAAAGCCATTGCCTCAAATATCCAAAATCGTTTATCGGTCAGTTTCATCGCTTGCTTCCTTTCTTATTAGCATATGTTCGTCTCCCCGATCATTCTCTGTATAAATAAAAATACTATCGGGTATCTCCTTCATGAAGCTGATTGAATTGAGGTCTCCAAGGACAGGATTCCCGTCCGAATCCACGTCCTTTATATCTTTTATGTATAACATATTGTTCTTGATTTCTACAAAAAATCCTTTGTCAAAGTTTGAGTAATAACCTTGTCTAATCCTATTTTTATAAACGATAATGTTCCCTTTCCCATGAGGGCTTTGTTGTGGTCCAAAAATATCTTCTTTTTTAATAAACGTTATGGTGTCATTCTCCGAATTGAGAACAGAGCCGATAAAAGTAAGTTCTGACTTACATACATTATTTCTGTCTTTTGCGGTTATAACCGCCAGTTGCCTCACATGATTGATAATCTTCTGCTCATGTTCCAAAACGGTTTCTTCATATTCCGCAAAGGTCGTATAGCTCGTGTCTTTTACGCAATCCTGACTAATCTTATGAGATAATCCTTTGAAATTACAATCATTTAACTTCGGCTCTTTATCTAAGCCTATCATACACCATACGACAATCAGTATGAGCAAAAGCGTCCACGCTATCCAAAATTTTTTATCGGTCAGTTTCATGTCGAGATTTATTTGGCGATTAATACTATAATCACTGCGAGAACAAGAAAGCCGAGAAATCCGTTGACAAGGTTGTTGTCGGCATGGTCTATGTTATTGAAATTTTCCGAACCATAGCGGATTTGCCGATATGACACTTTCTGCCCGCAACGGAACAACCGCAGACAGCCATACCGAAGCCCGGCTCCGAAATGAAGAACCGCTGACCCGAACCATGAACGGATAAATATTTCAGCAATCAATTCCATATCCTTATATTATGATAACAAATCCATTAAATGAGGCTGATACTTACTATCTCCGGCAATGTTAACCAAATGTTCCATGTCCCATTTTTGCGTTTTCGAAATAGTAGTGGTGCGATAAAAATCTAACCACTGTGATTAAAATATTAGTATTTAAGC
>OGWR01000178.1_pt1 | contig 56243 bp, 59 predicted proteins | sample 1576061 | NCBI WGS metagenome assembly OGWR01 (sample SAMEA3541511, study PRJEB24748) | human gut metagenome | biome: human gut; feature: human-associated habitat; material: faeces | place: China | collected 2012 | reverse complement strand
GCCCCCTCCAAACCTCCCCCACCCTCTTCAAAGATTTTCGACTTTATCGAATCCCTGTTCGTCATTTTTTCTGATCCCCCAGATTGAAAAACAAGGAACTCACAGCCTGACAGCTTGTGAGTTCCTTGTTTATTGGGGATGAGGAAGCGGCATTATGGATGTCCGGCTTGATGCCGGATCAGAGGTTCATGCTCTGGATGCGGATGGCTTCCTCCGTCGCCTTGGTCTTGGCGATGCCCTTTCCGGCGATGTCGAAGGCCGTCCCGTGTTCGGGCGTCGTGATGGCGTAGGGCATACGCGGCCTGCTCTTTCGTTAAGCACTCGACTATATGACTGACGGAAGAACAGGCAGCGTAACGCCTCCGGAGGGGATGAAGGGCATGGGACGATACCATGCCCTTTCTTTTTGCCCGAAGGCCGGTGCCGGGAAAGAACGCGCTCACCCACACCAAACCTGCGGCCTTTTTGGGGTGTGCTTTATGCCATCTCAGAAGGGGTGCAATCCGGCCCTTCTTTCTTGCTGCTGGCCTTTATTTTTTAGAAGGGGCGCTGGCTGAACATGCCGAGGATTGTAGCGTATTGCGGGAGCAACGAAGGGAAGAAGAAAAACCGGCAACGAGGGAAAGCCTTGTGTGTCCGTATGTTGCTGTATTTTTCCAAAAGGGGAGCAAAATTTCCTAGCCGCAAAAAGGCCGTGCGGACAGTTTGCGGACAGTTTTGCGGACAGTCACGAGAAAGGGGTTACATCTTTTGATGTAACCCCTTGTAATCTATGGAGCCAGCACGCGGATTTGAACCGTGGACCTACTGATTACGAATAAAGTTCCCTTACCATCACAGCACGTCACCAGATATAATAGTGGCTCATTTTTGTTGCTATTACAAGACCTTTCGAGTTCATGTTTTTCACAGCGGGTCATAATTTACCCCGCAGCATGCTCGAAAACGTGCTAGAAAAAGCTAGAAATACGTTTCTAGCTATAAGGGAGCTAGAAAAATGAAAGGCATGATTAAGACCAAGTTTGTCGGGGTATATCGATATGTTAGCGATACAAAACGCTTCGACGGCAAGCCTGACGAATGCTTTTATTACAGCTACCGAGATGAGGACAAAAAATTCCGCTGGCACAAGGTCGGATGGCGCAGCGAAAAAGTTACCGCGCAGTATGCGGCGGATAAGCGCAGCGAATTCATGGTTGCCGCACGAAACGGCGAAACGCCAAAGCGAACCAAGAAGAGCAACGGGATCACCTTCGGCCAAGGCTATGAAGTATTTAAGGAGAAATGGTTCCCGAACCTGAAAAATGGCGGATATGACATTGCGCTTAGATACCGCGTTCATACGGCTCCGCTGTTCGCTAACAAACCCGTGGACAAAATCACTCCTCTGGAACTGGAGGATTACAAACTTTTTCTGCTCAAAAAGGGGCTTGCTCCGGCCTCCGTGCGCCTCATCCTGGGCGACATGCGGAACGTGATCAACAAACTCAAGAAATGGGGGCTGTTCAAGGGGGAGAGCCCCTTTCAACAAGTGGATATGCCCAAGGTGGACAACGCCCGCACTAGGTTTCTGTCCAGAAGTGAAGCGGATCTGCTTTTGGAAACCATCAACCGGCACAGCCGTAAATGGTTTTTGATCTCCACTATCTCTCTGAATACTGGCGCTCGGTTGAGCGAAGTCACCGGGACGAAGATCCATGACCTGCAACCTGAAACGCGGGTCTGGCAGATCCGGGGCAAAACCGGACGGCGCAGCATTACCTTGAACGATGCAGCCTGGAACGCCTTTACGGAAGCCCTGGAGCGGCGGAAAAGAATTATCATCTTCACCAGTGGGCAAGTTGATCAGGACACTATCAATTTCGTATCCCAGGAAACGGGCCTTTTCCCAACGGATGTGAAGTATTTGCATCTGGAGTGCGTTGATATGGAGCGTGGGGTTATCATCTATCGGAGAAGGAACAGCGCGAAGTATCGCACTTACCGGATTACGGAGGCTGTCAGGCCAGTGTTTGAAGAATGGGTAAGTAAATGCTCTTCCGATTTGATATTCACTGGCCGGGGTGGAATCCCGGTAGGTTCCAGCACTAATAAGACGTTTGACCGCTCCGCCAGCGAATGCGGCCTCAATCCTGCCGGGATTGACCCGCTCGATAAGGTGGTTTTCCATACGCTGCGGCATACCTATTGTTCCTGGGAGGCCATCAAGGGCACTCCCTTGTTCAAGATCGCCCGCCTTGTCGGCCATAAGACCACTACCATGACGGAACGCTATGCCCACCTGTGCCCGATTACCGAATCGCAAAACCTGATAAGCAAGGATGCTGACTCCACAATAGAACAGTTGAACGCCATTCTGACTCACCTCATTAAAGAGAAAGGGATTGAGCAAGTTCCGCAATCGGTTCTGGATTGGGTCGACCAAGCCGGTTAATCGTCATCACGGGTCAATATCTCGCGCTCGTTGAGATATTTTTGCAGATCCTTCTGAGGATATAGAATCTTGCCCCCGTCCTTGATGTAGCGCGGCCCTGCGGCCTTGGCTCTTTTGTTAGCCAAGGTCGCAGCGTTCAGGCTATAGACCCTTTCAACCTCTTCGGGCGTGAGATTGACCTTTCGCTTTATTTCCTCAATTTCCTGCACGGAAGCTGCCAGCGGTCCGAGCGTCCGTTCAAAGGTTTCCTGCATAGAGTCCATGCGGGCTAGGACGGTGCTCAATTTCCCGTTGAGTTCGGCTTGAATACGGGCTTTCATCTGCTCTACAGTCAAATATTTTTCCAATTCGTCCTCATGGGAGGGGAAAAAATCTTCAGGCTGCATTTGATTCCTCCAGACGAGCAGGCGGTAAAGGCTCCGCCGGTGTTTGATAGCGCAACAGTGGCAGATTTTACGTCATGAAAACATGGTTTATTTTACAAGAATTTCTTGTGAAGTAGACCAAAAAAATATACCTACTTTTCCTCGACGGAAAGCCGAGAAACGGCAATAAACGTATTCACGGACTCCCGAACACTCATTGCGGCGGACGCCAAAGCATCCCCCTGGAGCGTGGTAGGCTCCACAGGCTGCGTCAATCTCTCCTCACATACGTTGAGGGTCAGGGATACCAATTCTTTCGCCTTTTCCTCGTATGCCTTCATTTTTTCCGTCTGCTGCCGTGTCATGACCCAACTCCTTTTGTCAGCATATTCACTTCTGTCCGCTGGCCCGCTCTGCCGCAATCGCCAACAAGTAGCTTAACTCTTTTCCTATTACTGCTGCCATGCGCTGAGCATCCGCAATCGATACCGATTGAGGCTTCCCGGTATTGGACGCCTTGAGTCGTATGGAAGTCCACCGCGAAGCCGCTGCCTTTGGTGACATTTCCGGCCAAATTTGCGCCGCAAACTCGCCCTTCTTGAAGCCCTTTCTTTCGGCTTTCTCGATGACAATCTCTACAAATGCTCGCTCTACCTTCTGGGAAAAATGATCGCCATTCATGGCAGCTCCTTAAAAATTGCAATAGTGCGTGTTTTTTCTACCCGGATTTTTTGACCTTGTCTACAAGAAAATAAAGGTATATTGCAAAAGAAATTCTTGTTATAAAAATTAGGAGAAATCCTATGTGTGACGCGGTCAATTCGCTTTTTATTCAGTTTGGCTCGCATGAAAAAGTAGCTGAAATACTTGGATACACATCAAGACACTACAGGAAAATACGGCGAAAAATCGAAAGAGGGGAAGAACTCCCCTCACGCATTGAGGTGTTGTTGGACACAAAATTGCGGGAAATTCAACGCGGCTGCGAGTCGGGCCATGCCCAAGAATGAGCCCTTGCGGCGCTCAATGGCCTATGTGCAATTTCTGGCGCAGTTGGAAGAGATAAAATTGCTTCTGGCTCAAGGCTATTCCAAAAAGCTGATCCATGAACGGCTGACAGGAAAAAAGCACATTTCTATGGCCTATGTCACGTTTTGCCAGATCATGCAGAAAAAAATTCAGACTGGTGCTCCAAGCGTCCCCAAAGATCAAGGATCAGCCAATGCCGCAGAACCGTCAGCGTCAAAAACGCTTCCGACCGGCCCCCGGATCGTCAATGCCGTCAAAGAGCCGTTTCCCGACCCGCGCAAAATGAGCCTGGAAGACGGCATTTAACCCCATAGGAGTCTATGCGATGGCAACAGTGCATTTCATTCAGCAGGGCAAGGGCGGCGTGGGCAAATCCATGATTGCGTCGATTTTGTATCAGGTGTTGCGCCTGCTCGGTAAAAAGGTCGCTGCCTTCGATACCGACCCGGTGAACGCGACACTGGCCGGATTCAAGGAATTTGAGGTGACGTGCCTTGATATTTTGAAAAACGGTGACATTGACCCCCGCCAGTTCGATACGCTGATCGACACGATCATGGAGCAAAAGCCGGAAACCCACGTCATTGTGGACAACGGCGCGTCCTCTTTCCTAGCTCTCAACGGCTATATCAAAGAAAACAGCATTATCGGCATGTTGGAAGAAGGCGGACACGCCGTATTTTTTCATTCGGTCATCACGGGCGGGCAGGCCATTGGAGATACGGTTCTCGGCCTGCGTTCCCTGGCCCTCGGCTTTCCGACAACGCCCATTGTGGTCTGGCTGAATCCCTATTTCGGGGAAATCGTCATGGATGGCCGCCCCTTTGAGGAATTTAAGGTCTATCAGGAGTTCGCTGGGCAATTCCACGCCATAATCACCATCCCTCAAGGCAACAAGGCCACCATCGGCAAAGACTTGGAAACTCTGTTCGCCAAGCGCCAGAGCTTTGAGACTGCTATCAATTCCGGCCAGTCCATAGTGGTGCGCTCCCGCCTGCAACGCTACCGGAACGAATTGGTGGAAGCCGTGAATAACGCGGCTATCGCGTGAGGGGGGGCCATGTCACAAGAAGCTGACGCTCCTACGCCTCTTGAAGCGGAATTGGGCAACGCACCGGGAGTGGGCCTCACCCTGGAACAAATCCGTTCCGTGGTGTCCAAGGCCCATGACGTGATGCTGCCGAAAGATGACGCCACGCTGATGATCGCTACAATACTCAACGCCTATCTGACGGAAGTGGACAAGCTCCAGGCCCGGCACGAAAAGGGGCTGACCCGGCTCATGGCCGAAAAAACGGACGCCTATGTTGCCGGTGTGCAAACGGCGGTGAACCAGCTTTCCACAAGCCTATCCTCGGCTTCTGTTGAAGGCATCCGCAAGGTTTTTGACGACCATGCGGCCCGGCTTGCAACCTTCAAGAGCAATGTGACCCTTGCTGCCGTGGTTGTGGGCCTGTCCGCGCTGTTGAATGTGGCTGTGTTCATTTTGAAGGCGGTGCGCTGATGCTACGGGCTTGTGATGATCCCCGGCTGCTGGCCGGGCTGCGCCATTCCTGCGGGCCTGTGTTTATGGACGCGCTGGAAGACCCGGAAGTCATAGAAATCATGCTCAACCCTGACGGTACACTCTGGATTGAAAAGTACGGGCAAGACCATGAATGTGTCGGCACGGTTCCGCCTGCTCAAAGTCGGTTGATTCTTTCTCAGGTGGCAAGTGGCCTCAATCTGACGGTCAATGAAAAGAGTCCCATAGTGGAAGGCGAATTTCCGCTGGACGGTTCCCGCTTTGAAGGGACGTTTCCGCCCATTGTCGGGCCTGGGCCTTCATTCTCGCTGCGCAAAAAGGCCAGCCGCGTGTTTACGCTCCAGGAATACCTGGACTCCGGCTCCATCACGGCGCGGGTGATTGAAATCATCCATGACGCCGTGCTCCGGCGCTGGAATATCGTGGTGGTGGGGGGAACCTCCAGCGGAAAGACCACCTTCGTCAATGCGGTCATTGACGCAGTTTCCACGCTCACGCCGTCACACCGCCTGATCATCATAGAGGATACGGCGGAACTGCAATCCAAAAGCCCCAATGCCGTGTTTTTCCGTACTTCGGTCATTGCCGACGTTAATATGCGGAAGCTGGCGAAAGTCAGTATGCGTTACGCTCCCAAACGCATACTCATAGGCGAAGTGCGGGACGCCGCCCTGGAACTCCTGAAACTGTGGAATACGGGGCATCCGGGCGGGGTGGGCACGTTTCACGCGGACAGCGCGGAAGAAGCCCTTCCCCGGCTGGAAGAACTGGTTGAGGAAGCGGGCCTTGGCCCCAAGCAGAAGTTGATAGGCCGGGCGGTTGATCTGGTGGTCTTCATGGAAAAGACCCCGGACAATCGGCGGCAAATAGCCAACATCCTGCGTGTGGACGGCTTTGACCCGAAAACGGACACCTATCACACAGAGTATTTGTACAACGTAAAGGCGGAACATGGCGCATGAGCACTGAACAGACGCACGGCTCCGGCACTTTTCGCTGCGGCAAGTGCAAAAAACTTCTGGCAAAGGGCTGCATTGAAGCTGGAGAAATCGAGCTTTTCTGCCCTCGCTGCAAAAGCAGAATCGTCCTGCGGGCTGCACGCCCCAACCTCGCGCCGCCCCAATCGGGAAATGACGGCCTCCACAATGGAGATCGTCATGCACAGCCTTCAGACTTCCGGTCGTAAACTGTCTTTTTTCCCTTCCCTCTTCGGCCTTTTGGCCCTCTGCCTGCTGGCCTGCCCTGAACTGGCGCTGGCATCGGGCGGCATCACGGAATTTTCCAGCCCTCTGGAACGGGTGGTAAACACCATTACCGGGCCTGCGGGTAAATGGATTTCCATTGTAGCTATGGCCCTCTGCGGCGTCATTTTTATCATGAACAAGGACGACATCAGCGGCGGTTTCAAGCTGCTTTTATCCGTGGTTTTTGGCATTTCTTTCATCGCGTTTGCTGCCAGCATCGTTAACAGTGTCTTCTCTTTCTCCGGGGCGGTCATATGAGCAGGCCGCTTCCTATCCATCAATCCTTGCACCGTCACGCCCATATCCTCGGCGCGGAAAGGGAACTGGTGATGACCAGCGCCCTTATCGCGCTGCTGGTGGGCGTGGGCGGTCTGACGGCTGTTTCCATAGTTTCCGCAGTCGTTTTCTGGATTGTTGCCGTGTTTGTGCTCCGGCGCATGGCAAAGGCTGATCCGATTATGAGCCGGGTTTGGCTACGGCATATCAAGCAACAGGAGTTTTACCCGGCAAAGGCAAGTCGCTGGCGGGCTGTAGGGGGTTTCACATGCTGAAACTCATAGATTACCGCTCCAAAGCCAAAGGCTTGCCGGATTTGCTCCCTTATGCCGCTCTGATCGCACCGGGCGTCATCCTCAATAAAGACGGCTCGTTTCTGGCTAGCTGGGAAATCCGGGGACAGGACACGGGTAGCTCCACGCCTGATGAACTGGCCTTCGTGTCCGCACAGTTCAACAACGCGATTCGGTTGCTCGGGACGGGCTGGATGCTGCATGTGGATTCCATTCGCAGCAGCCATCGGGCCTACCCCGCGCCGGAGAAAGGGCATTTCCCCGATCCGGTGACGCAGCTCATTGACGATGAACGCCGGGCCTTTTTCAGTGGAAACCGCTGTTTCAGCACCAGCACCATTTTTTCCGTCACCTACAGGCCGAATTTTGAAACTGCGAAACTAGTCGGAAAGGTTCAGGCGGGTGTTATTTCTTCTCCGATTCTGGAAAAAGCACTGGGCCAGTTCCAAAACACCTTGGAAGAACTGGAAGACGCTTTGTCTTCCGTTCTGCACATGCAGCGGCTCTCGGAATATGAAGCGTATGGCGATGATGGCGAAGCTTGGACGCAATCTGACCTTTTATCCCATATCCAGCAATGCGTTTCCGGAGATCTGCACCCGCTGCGCGTACCGGAAAGGGCCATGTATCTGGATCACCTTCTTGCCAGCAATGATCTGGTCGGTGGCGTCATTCCCCGGCTTGGCGGAAAACACCTTGCGCTGCTTTCCATTGACGGGCTGCCACAAGAATCCTTCCCGGCCATGTTCGCGGATTTGGAATCGCTTCCGCTGGAGTACCGCTTTTCCACCCGCTTTATCTGCCTTGACCAGTACGATGCAGCCAAGGAAATAGACTCCTACCGCAAGGGGTGGCGGCAACAAGTGTATCGCTTTCTTGACCAGTTTTTTAACAACCCCAACGCCCGCGCCAATCGTGACGCGCTGCTTATGGCCGAAGACGCGGAAAACGCCCTGACCGAAGTGCAGGGCGGCTATGTTGGGGCTGGCTACCTGACTTCCTGCATTGTGTTGATGCACGAAAATCAGGAGCAGCTCCAAGATTGGGCGCGGGAACTGCGCCGGAACATCCAGACGCTTGGCTTCGGCTGCCGGGTTGAAACTATCAACGCCCTGGAAGCATGGCTTGGAACGCATCCGGGCAACGGCTACGCCAATCTGCGGCGGCCTATGGTCAATACGCTGAACCTGGCTGATCTTTTGCCCCTGGCCTCGGTCTGGACGGGTTCTCCCGTCTGCCCCTGCCCGTTTTATCCGTCCAACTCCCGACCCCTGGCTGTGCTGACAACGGATAAATCTACGCCGTTCTGGTTCAACATCCATGTGGGCGACCTCGGCCACACCTTGATTTTCGGGCCGACCGGCGCGGGCAAGTCCACACTGCTGGCAACACTGGCCGCACAATTCCGCTGCTATGCAAACGCCCGCATTTTTGCCTTTGACAAGGGTATGAGCATGTTTCCGCTCTGCCTCGGCTCCGGCGGGACGCATTACAATCTCGGCAACGCTGACCGCCTTGCGGGAGGTCTGGCATTCGCGCCGCTCCTGCGCATTGATTCCGAAGCGGAACGGGCCTGGGCGGAAGAGTGGATCGCTTCCCTCATGGAGTTGCAGCACATCACGGTCATGCCCACGCACCGCAACGCCATTCACGCGGCCATGCTGGATTTGTCGGCACAGCCAGACAATCTGCGTTCCCTGACCAGCTTTTTCCACATCGTTCAGGAACACCAGATTAAGGATGCTATCCAGCACTATACCGCGCAAGGGGCAATGGGGCGGCTGCTGGATGCGGACACGGACGATCTGACGCTTTCACCGTTCATGGTCTTTGAGATTGAAGAACTCATGAGCCTGGGCGACAAAAACTTGATTCCGGTTCTGACCTATCTCTTTCACCGCATTGAAACGTCACTGGACGGAACGCCGACCATCCTTGTGCTGGATGAAGCCTGGATCATGCTCGGCCACCCTATATTCAGGGAGAAAATACGCGAATGGCTGAAGGTCATGCGTAAGGCCAACTGCGCGGTAATCCTCGCCACGCAAAGCCTCTCGGACGCCAAAAACTCCGGCATTCTGGATGTACTGGCCGAATCCTGCCCCACAAAAATCTTCCTGCCCAACATCACCGCCGCGCAAGAGGCGCAACGCGAACTCTATGTGGGCATGGGCCTAAACGAAACCCAGATCAACATTATCGCCCGCGCCACGCCCAAGCGCGACTATTACGTTGTCTCGCCCCTCGGCAGGCGACAAGTACAACTTGCCCTTGGCCCCAAGACGCTGGCCTTTGTCGGCTCCTCCGACAAGGAGAACCTTGCCCGGATTCAGGCGCTTGCTGCGGAATATGGTTCCGGCGGCTGGCAGTACGAATGGCTGCGGGAACGCGGCGCGGCATAACAAGGAGTTTCTATGAAAAAGTTACTGTCCGTCTTGTCCCTCATGTGCATGTTCGCCACGCCAGCCCATGCCCTGACTGTTTCGTGCGTGAATTGCAGCAACAGTCTGTTGCAGGCTTTGGATCGCGCCACAAACATGGAGCAACTTTCCACGCTTATCAGTGAATACCACGAGTCCGTAACGCAAACGGCCCAGCAAATCCGCATGGTGCAGCAGAATATCGAGCAGTACGCCAATATGCTGCAAAACACCGCGCAACTCCCGGCCAATCTGGTGAATGAACTCAAAGGCAATCTGACCCGCCTTGCCAACCTCTCCGGCAACCTCAAGACGCTGCGCGGCGATATTGTGGGGCTTGGACAGGTGTTCAATTCCCTGTTTCCCGAACAGGCGCTTTTCGAAGAGCTGGCCGGGGCCAGCCCGGCACAGGTTGAAGCCGCCAACGCACAATATCAACAGCAGTGGGACAAGTGGTCTGCAACCGTGGATCAGGCTTCACAGGCCACGTTTCAGCTTTCCGGCCACCAGCTTGACGATTTGCAAAAGGATGCCGGGCGCTTCCAGTCCTATCTTGAGGAATTGCTTTCCACGCCGGACGGCCAGCAAAAGGCGATCATGGCGGGGAACCAGCTTTCCGCCCTCCAGGTGCAGGAGGCCCGGCAGCTCCGCGAACTCATGGCCACACAGGTGCAGTCCAACTTAGCCAGTCAGATGAAGGCGGAGAAAGAAAGCCAGATGGCCCAAGAGGCATGGCGGGACACATTGAAAACAAACCGGATCGGCAGTGCGAAAGCCAAGCCAGACCCTTTTTAGGCGGCGGCCATGAAAAAATATTTGCTGCTTCTGGCCGTGCTCTGCCTCCCTCCGCTGGCGATTCTGCTCCTGCCGGAACTGGCCCATGCCGCTGATGAAGATTTCGTCTCCAAGCTGGTGCATGAGTTTTACAACAAAACAAGCACCTGGGAGCCGACCTTGAAGCGGTACGCCCTGGTTGTGTTCCGCGGGCTGGTCATTCTGGAGGTGTGCTTTCTTGGCATCAAAGCAGCGCTCAACCGCGATCAGCTTGGCGACATTCTGAAACAGTTTGTCATGCTCCTGCTCATGGCCGGGTTTTTCATGGCCGTTATCACCTATTACAAGGAATGGTCGTGGAACCTGATCAACGGCCTCGGCGCAATCGGCAGGGAACTGACCCCCGGCGACTATTCTTCAGAGTCTCCGTTCCTGACCGGAATGCAGCTCGTCAAACTGGTGCTGGATAAACTTTCCGTCTGGTCGCCGGGCAACTCCATAGCCCTGCTCATTGCCGCCCTGGTGATCATTGTCTGCTTCGCGCTCATTTCCGCGCAAGTGGTGTTCATCAAGTGCGAAGCAATGGTGGCAATGGCGGCGGCTGTTATCCTGGTCGGTTTCGGCGGTAGCGCCTTTCTCAAGGATTATGCCGTCAACGCGATCCGCTACGTTCTGGCCGTGGCCTTCAAACTCTTTGTTATGCAGCTCGTGCTTGGGGTGGGCATTGCCTTTATCGAGAGTTTTTCCACGTCCACTGCGGAATTGCAGGATATTTTTGTGGTCATTGGCGCGTCCGTGGTGCTGCTGGCCCTGGTTAAATCCCTGCCAGATGTCTGTGCGGGCATTATCAACGGTTCCCACGTTTCCAGCGGCGCGGCGCTTACAGCCTCGGCTGCCGCCGTGGGAGGGGCGACTCTCGGCACGATGGTCGCCGGGAGCAACACCGTTCAGAGCGTGAAAGACGCGGCCAAGGTGGCAAGCATGGACGGGGCTAGGGGCCTGAGCAAAGCGGCGCACATGGCGAAATCGCTATGGGGAGCGCGGCAGGATGCTAAGGCTTCCGGCGAAAAAGCCCTCAGTACCCGTACCCGGTCTGAAATGCAGGACCGGCTTGAACGTGCCAAGATGAATAACGACACATAAGGCGGTATCTATGCCTTTTTTCAAATCACAAGTGAAACTACCCGTGCGGGAAAAAGGGGGAAGCCCCTACCTGGACGGACGCGAAGAGTGGCTTGAACGCTACGGATCTTATATCAACCGTGCCGCGCAATGGCGTATGGTCGCCTTCCTCTGTCTGCTCATCACCGGCGTTTCCATCACTGGCAACGTCATACAGGCAAGCCAGACAAAGACCATTCCCTACATTATCGAAGTGGACGCTCTCGGCAAAGCGGCGGTTATGGCGCGGGCGGATGTGGCTAGCAAAACCCCGCAGCGGCTGATCCAAGCGGAAATTGCCAAGTGCGTCAGTGATTGGCGCACGGTCACGGCGGACGTGGAACTCCAGCAAAAAATGATCGAGCGGCTTTCCTTTTTCATGGCCGGAAGCGCTAAAGGCGTTTTGCGTCAATGGTACGAAGCAAATAATCCTTATGAAATCGCCAAAAGCGGCAAGTTGGTGCATGTGGAAATCAAGGGGCTGCCGCTGCCGGTCAGTACCGATTCCTACCGGGTGGAATGGGTTGAAACCGTCCGCAGTCATGCGGGCGTCATGCTGGATTCCCACAATTATGAGGCCACGGTGACAATCCAGATCAACCCGCCCACGGTGGACGCTGTTCTGCTCCGCAATCCGGGCGGCGTCTACATTACCGCGCTGTCGGCTGGCAAAGTGGTCGGTACTCCGGCTCCCGTCAAACCGCAAAACAATCAGGAATGAGGCTTCTCATGAAAAAGATACTGTTTCTGCTTCTTGCCTTTACGCTCTGCGCAAGAACCGCGTTGGCGGCCCAGGACATTCCCCCCGGCTACCCGCCGCCCCTGGACGGCATGAGCGCCAGCCAATCCGTACAGGAAATCGACTATATTAGCCCCAAGGTCGTGCCGCTGACCCCGAAGGAAAGAAAGGCTCTCAGCCTTTCCGATGACTGGGCGCGGCAGAATGTTGATCCGGTTCTGTCCGGCGGCGGCAAGGTGGTGTACGTCCACGGGGCCAGCCTGCCCACCATTGTGGCAACGCCCATGCAGGTTTCGGATGTGGAGCTTGAAGCCGGAGAGGTGGTCAATGAAATCGTGGTGGGCGATTCGGCCCGCTGGATGGTGGAATCGGGTTCAGCGGGTTCCGGCCCTGACGCCAGGGTGCATTTGTTCATCAAGCCCGTGGATGCGGGGCTTGAAAGCTCCACGGTGATCACCACAAACCGCCGCGTGTACCATCTGCGTCTTGTATCACAGCGCAAAGGCCACACGCCCTATGTCGGCTTCCTCTATGCGGACTCGCTGAACCGTCAACGCGCGGCCCGGCAAGAGAAAGAAACCAAAGAGCGCGAATGGAACTCCACCACTGTGGATGGCCAGCAGGCGGATTTATCTAAACTCAATTTTCGTTATGAGGTGAAGGGCAAAGCCGCTTGGAAGCCAGAGCGGGTATATGATGATGGACGGCAAACCGTTATCCGGCTGCCGGAGAAAACCGCGTCCGGGGAAATGCCCGTTTTGCTCGTCCGCAAAGGGAGCCGTGAAGTGCTGGTCAATTACCGGGTGAAGAATTCGGCCATGATTGTGGACGGCTTATTTGAGCGGATCGCGCTCATTGTCGGCGTGGATGGCGATCAGGAAAAAGTGGAAGTCATAAGGGGAAAAAAGTGATGCGCATAGTCATTTTCCCATTGCTGCTTCTGGTGTTGTTGGCTTCGGGCTGTGCAGGGCGCGAGCCTATGGGTTCCTATTGCGGGCCTTTGCCGGAGGGTAACGCCGTTGCCGCTATCGCCGCCGATGCCGTGGACTGCCTCTCAAGTCTGTACCCTCCGGGGCATACCTCCGTTCACCTCGTCCCGGCCAAGGACGAGGGCAATAAATTTGCCCAAGCCTTTGAAAATGGTTTGCGCACAAAGGGCTTCACCCTGATTCCCGATGCGCAAACTGACACTCTGGCAATAGCCTACACGTTGGATGCCATTTTCGAGAAAGGTGAAAAATCCTCGTGGTATCTGCATCTCCGTATTTTGGACAGTGAAGATAACGGAAAATCCATTGCGCGGGCCTACACCGCCAGCGGCCAGCCGGAAGCCGGGCAAAGCCGCACGGAGATAGAATTCAAACGCTCCCTGCTACAAAAGTCGCGACAGATCGTGACCAAAAGCAAAGAAGCGGCGGGAGAAGCCTATAACGCCCCCCGCAGCTTCCTTACGGAATAGGGGGCGCATGTCTGACGTTACCCCCAATAGTCTGGAGCCGATAAAAAAGGTTGATGTCGCCCGCATGAGTAAATGGCCTCTCTACGCCGTGTTGCTCGCCGGGCTGTTTCTGCTCGGCGTGCTGGTTTACAGCGTGAACTTTGCCCACAACCAGAGAAAAGAACAACGCGGCACTCCCAAGGTGGATATAAAGGAGGAAGAAAAACCGCTGCTCATGGTCGAAGGGCGTGGCCTCGCCCTGGCTCCACCTGAGGGCTCGCTCGCTGCGGTACAGCCCGACACGCCCGCGCAGAACGGCGCGAAGCGGGAACCGCTGATCGTGGTACAATCCGACAAAAGGCAATCCGACAGTTACCGGCAGGAATTGGAAAACCTCCGGCGCATGAAGGCGCAAGCTCACCTGGCCGCGCTTTCTGCTCCCCTTGGCGTGAAAAAGGCCAGCCAGTCAAACACGGCTCCGGGCTCTGCTGACGGTTCTGGCTCTGCTCCTGGCAAGCCTTCCATGTCCATGTCCGATGCTTCCGGACTGCATGAAAGATCCTATGACTTGGCTGCGGACAAGGACAAAGAGGCGTTCTTTGATCGAGCGGCAAAAGACGCAAGCTGGATTTCACCGTATTCCCGAATGGTCGGGCAACAGTTTGAACTCAAAACAGGCGCGGTGATCCCTGGTGTCATGGTGACGGGCATCAATTCCGACCTGCCCGGCAACATCATTGCCCAGGTGTCGCAAAACGTCTTTGACTCGGCCACAGGCAAGCATTTGCTGCTGCCGCAAGGGGCAAAGCTCTTCGGCGTGTACGATTCCCGCGTGATCTACGGGCAGGAACGGGTTTTGGTGGCCTGGAACCGCGTGGTGTTTCCTGACGGCTCGTCCATTACCCTTGGAGCCATGCCCGGCTCGGATATGGCGGGCAATGCCGGATACACGGATGAGGTGAATAACCACTATTTCCGCATTTTCGGTTCCGCCGTGCTCATGAGCCTGATGTCCGGCGGCATGGCCTACACAATGGATTCACTGGACAACAGCAATTCCGAAAGCGACAAACCGACCCTCCAGAATGAAATGGGTTCCGCCTTGGCCGCACAACTTGGACAGGCCACGCTTCAACTCCTGCAAAAAAACCTGAACATCAAGCCTACACTAGAAATCAGACCCGGCTACCAGTTCAACGTCATTGTGACAAAAGATTTGGTTTTTGAGCGGCCTTACCGGCCACAGCGATAATCTTTCCCCTCTGCGAGCCTTGCGCCCCGACTTCGCGCCGTCCTCATGTGAGCGGGCGGCCTCATTTCGAGAATGTTATGGCTGCGAAAAAGGTTCAATACGGTTTGGGGGAAGAAACTCCTAAAACGACTCTGCGCTGGCTGTATCTGCCGTTCATACTGCTGCTAGGTCTTGGCAGCATGGCTCTGGCGACTCAGCGCATCGCGGCGTTTTTTGAGTATCAGGCCGCTCTCGGCCAGCCGTGGGGAATCGCCTTCGGCCTTCCCTGGTATGCGCCGTGGTCGGCCTTTGTCTGGCAAGAGGGGGTCGGGGCAAACGATACCTACGGGTTTATTGAGCAGGCCATTGCTCACAGCCAGGTTCTTTTCCTGCTTCCGCAATTTGTCATTATCGGCTTCTGGCTCTGCTTTCAGAAAGAATTGCGTTCCAATGCCAACTTGCACGGTTCGGCCCGCTGGGCGGAAGAGCGAGAAATCCGCACGATGGGCTACTTTGAGGGCAAGGGCGTCTATGTGGGCGGCTGGCTGAAAAGGTATGCTGGGACCGCGCTCCTGCTGCGCAAGCTCAAATCCAGGCCCGAAGAAATACAACTCTACCTCCGGCACAATGGCCCGGAACACATAATGGTTTTCGCGCCTACTCGTTCAGGTAAGGGCGTGGGCCTCATCCTGCCTACGCTCCTGGCTTGGGAAGGTTCTAGCATTGTTCTTGATATAAAAGGAGAAAACTGGGCCTTAACTGCCGGGTGGCGCAAATCGCAAGATCAGCTTGTCTTGCGTTTTGACCCCTCCGATCCTTCCGGCGCGTCCGCCCGGTTCAATCCCTTGGAAGAAATCCGCCTTGATACCCTGCTAGCGATACCGGATGTGCAGAACATGGCTGCCATGCTGGTAGACCCCACGGGTAAAGGGCTTGAAGACCACTGGAGCAAAGCGGCCTTTGGCATGCTCGGTGGAGCTATCCTGCATTGCTGCATAATGACCCGTCACGCGCAAAAGCGCACGGCAACCCTCTATGACCTTTCCTGCATGTTGGCTGACGAGAGCCGCACCATCCAAGATCTGTTTAAGGAAATGGTGGGCACGGATCACTCCGTCCTGCTGCGGGAGATATTCCCCAAGGCTGAAGGCTCGGATGCCGGAGCCAAGGCCCATACCTTTATCGCCAGCTCAGCGCGGGAGATGTTGAACAAGGCGGAAAACGAAGCTTCCGGCGTGGTTTCCACTGCGCTGACCAATCTGGCGCTGTACCGCGATCCGGTTGTGGCCTTAAACACCGCTTCCTGTGATTTCCGCATCCATGACCTGATGAACCATGAAAAACCAGTGAATCTGTATCTTGTCATATCTCCTGCGGACATTGACCGGATGCGCCCGTTGCTGCGGCTCATGGTGGATATGATTGTGCGCCGCATCTGCGCCAAGATGGAGTTTGCGGACGGTGGAAGCATGGTCGGGTATAAACACCGCCTGCTGCTCCTGCTGGACGAATTCACCAGCCTGGGAAAACTCCCGATTATGGAGAAGGCGCTGGCCTATATCGCCGGATACGGCGGCAAGGTCTACATCATCGTTCAAGACATTGCCCAACTCAATGCCGTGTATGGCAAGGACAACGCGCTCATGGCAAACTGCCATGTCCGTATTGCCTACGCGCCGAACACCATTGAAACGGCCAAAACCCTTTCCGACATGACGGGCAAAACCACTGTTGTAGAAGAAAAGGTTTCTCTCTCTGGCTCCAGAACCGGGCATATGAAAAACGCCTCGGTCAACGTCTCCGAAACAGCCCGGCCTCTGCTTACGCCGGATGAGTGCATGAGGCTCCCCGGCCCGGAGAAGGATTCTCAAGGCAAGGTAGTAAAGCCCGGCGATATGCTGATTTTCACCGCTGGGCAGTCGCCTATCTACGGTCGGCAAATTCTCTATTTCTTTGATCCGGTTTTTTCGGCCCGCGCAAAAATCCCGGTTCCCGGCCTGACGCCCCAATACCAAAGCGGCATAACGGATTCTATTTACACGCCGCGTCCTGCGGCGTGGTATGCCACAACACCAGCTCCAGTCGCAAGCCCTGAAAAGAAAGAGGATTCCAGTGAACAGTATTTCGTTGCGTAGCCTGACGCGGCGGGCGCTGTTTGTTGGGGTGTGGCTCGCGCTGACGTTTGCCCTGGCCTTTGGCGCGGGCCTGCGCTTCAACCCCACGCCGTCACTCCCCAAGGGCATTTATCGCCTTGTTCCCGGCCTTCCAGAGAAAAACGATCTAGTGAGTTTTTGTCTGGAAGGCGAGTTCGCGAAGCTGGCTTTGGAATGCGGCTATCTGGAACCTGGCTCCTGCCCCTCCGGCTTGCGGCCTCTGCTCAAACGGTTGGTTGCACTGCCGGGCGATTCCGTTGATCCGTCCGCATCCCCGATCCGCTCAGTAGACAGTCACGGACGCTCCATATCGCCAGTTCTGATGCCGGGCGTCGTTCCTCCTGGTATGGCCCTGGTGCTGGCCAATCATCCCGGCAGTTTCGACAGCCGCTATTTCGGGTTCGTTCCGCTGGAAAGCCTCCAACGGGTCGAGCCTGTCTTTATTTTTACCCCCAAAGGGAATTGACCATGCAAGACAAAGAATATTTACGCGCTGCGGCAAAGGCTATCGCGCAACAGATTGAAGGGGATTCCGTGATTTTGGGCATCCCGCTTGATCCTGACGTTGCGGACTATATGGGGGCGTTCCCCGAAGAGGCCATTACCCTGGCTGACATGGTGGAAGACGGCCTTCTGACTATCACCAATTCTGGCGAGGTGATCTATGTCGGCTAACACCAAAAAAACACAAAAGGGAAAACGCCCGCCGTTTTATGAAGAGTTTGCTAGCAAGATCATTGAGCGCCTTCAGGAAGGAACGGCCCCGTGGCAAGTCCCTTGGACGCTGGAAAAAGCCTCCCTGGTTCCCCACAATCCCGTCTCCGGCACGGTGTACCGGGGTATGAACCGGGTGCATCTGGCGCTTTCCGGCTATGACGACCCGCGCTGGATGACGCTGAAACAGGCCAATGACCACGGCTACAGCATTTTGCCCGGCAGCAAGGCCACACGGGTAGTCTATTTTCAGTTCATTGCGGAAAAGGACAAGCTAGATAAAGAGGGCAAACCCGTCTTTGGTGCGGACGGCAAACCGGAAAAAGAAAAAGTGGAGCTGGACAAGCCCATTGTCCGCTTCGCCTATGTCTTCAATGCTGAACAGGTTGACGGCATTCCTCCGCTCCAGCTGACAGATAAAGCCTATGCGTGGGAGCCCATGAAAAAGGCGGAAAACATCCTTGCCGCCTCCGGCGCGGCGATCAAGCACGACCAGAGTAACCGGGCCTTCTATCGGCGCATGGAAGACGCCATTCATCTGCCGCCCAAGGAAAACTTTGACGCGCCGGATAAATACTACGCAACGGCTCTGCACGAGTTGGGCCACTGGACAGGCGAAGAAAAGCGCCTGAACCGCGAGTTTGGCCCCTTTGGTTCGGAAACGTATGCGCGGGAAGAGTTGCGGGCGGAAATCGCCTCATGGATGCTCGGACAGGAAATCGGCATCGGCCACGATCCCGGCCAACATGCCGCCTATGTGCAGTCATGGATTCAAGCCCTGAAAGAAGACCCCTACGAAATTGTGCGGGCCTGCCGCGACGCGGAAAGGATCAAAGAATACGTCTTTGACCTGGAGCGGAAAAAGGAACTTCAGCAGGAGGCCCCGGGACAGACGGTGCAGCTGGAAAAGACCGCGCAACGCGGCAAATCTCTTGAAAAGGATGAGCGCATAGCCGCTATGGGCGTTCCTACGGCTCCAGCCAAGGAGAAAACTTTTCTCGCCGTTCCCTACAAGGAAAAGGAACGGGCAAAGAAGTTCGGCGCGAAGTGGGACAAGGATAACAAGCTCTGGTACGCACCGGAAGGCACTGACCTTGCTCCGTTGGCGACCTGGGTTCCTGAAATGACGCTGGAAAAGGCTCCCGTGCCGGAACCGTTCATGCTTCCACAAGAGGAATTTGCGCGGGCTTTGGAAAATGCCGGGCTTGATCTGCGCGGCAAAGCTCCGATTATGGACGGGCATATCCATCGTGTGCCACTCATCGGCAGAAGCGGCGGTGACCTAGACGGTGCATACTGCGGCTATCTGGATGAACGGCCTGCCGGCTGGATGCAGAATTTCAGCACCAGCGACAAAACAATCTGGGTTGCCACGGGCCATACGCTGACCAAAGAGCAGTTGGAAGCCCAACACGACGAAATTGCACAAAAAAGCGAGGAGCGGCAGCGGCACATTCTGGAGCGCCAGCAAAGAACGGCGCGGGAAGCGTATACGGAATGGAACTCACACAATTGGGCCTCTGCCGACAATCCTTATTTGCAGGCCAAGGGCGTTCAGCCTTTCGGGGTGCGTGAGGACGTGGTCGGCAACCTTCTTGTGCCCGTGATGACTGTGGACAAGGAGTTGCGTGGCTTGCAAACCATTGCCCCGGAAGGTGCAAAAAGCTTCATGTACGGGATGGAGAAAAACGGCAACTTCCACCTGATTGCCGAGCCGGGGAAAGACCTTTCTCAAGGGGACATCATCCTGGCCGAAGGCTATGCAACCGGCGCGAGTCTGCACATGGCAACGGAAAAACCCGTGGCCGTGGCCTTTGACGCGGGAAATCTGGAACCTGTAGCCAAAAAGCTGCGGGAAAAATTCCCCAATGCCGCTATTATCATCTGCGCGGACAATGACCACAAACACACACGCCGCACATCGGACGGCGTGGAACCCTGGAACAAGGGCGTGGAACTGGCGCAGAAGGCCGCTCAAGAGGTCGGCGGCAAGGTCGTGGCTCCGATCTTCACCGATGAAGAGCGGGCCAGGGGACTGACGGATTTTAACGATCTGCACCAGTCCCGTGGGCTGGATGAGGTGAAACGGCAAGTGGGGATCGCTTTGCAAAAGGGGGTTGCGCAGGATAACGGCCGAAAACGTGGAAAAACACGGGGCTTGTCCTTATGAACGTGCATTTCTCCAGTAAAGAAATGGAGTGGGCAACGCCTTGGGAGTTGTTCCGAGTGTGGGATATTTCTCACGGACCTTTTACCCTGGATGTGTGCGCCACTTGGGAAAATGCCAAGTGCAGGACGTTTTTTTCGCCAGCAACCAACGGCCTGATACAGTGTTGGCATGGAGTATGTTGGATGAATCCCCCGTATGGCCGTGAAATTGGCCGCTGGATCGCCAAGGCGGTGGAAGAAATACACCAGAGAAACGCAGAGCGCATTGTCTGCCTTCTCCCGGCCAGAACAGATACCGCTTGGTGGCATGCGTTTGTAATGCCCTACGGCGACATTCATTTTTTGCGTGGACGGGTACGTTTTGAAGGCGCGAAGCATCCTGCACCATTCCCAAGTGCCGTAGTCATTTTTAGATAACTCAGAAATTCTGCGGGCCACGCGCCCCGATCTCGCTCTATCTGACGGTCTTTAAGAAAACTCCATATACGCAAAACTGTTTATTTAAGAATCCATCGGTAAAGTAAAAAGGAATAGGAACTTCTCCACTCTAGTTGGAAATGACATTATTCCCATTCCTTTATAATGGAATTTTTGTCGGGACACGAGATGCACAATGACATTTACCGACGAAAAAGAGGATATATACACTGATAAAGAAATAGTGTTCTGCATTAAAGGTGAGCTTTTTGACCAAAATGACGGCGGATATTTTTGCTCGTACTGGTATGATTGCGTTATTTTTTGGTTCTATCATCCGGACCATGTACTGCGGAGAAGGCATATACAGAGTTGTATTGGTGTCTGTTATGAGCCTATCAGGGTGTGCAAAAAACTGTGTTAAGGTGCGATAATGAATAAGGAAGGGCAGAAAATGAAAGATGCGACGATTATTCAGACGTGGTGGGTTGGTTCTGCGGTGGTGCTTGCTGCAAAGCAAGGTGAATTCGACAAGGTAGTCATTCTGGAGCATACGGTATGATTCTTGGCTGCGCTTTGGCGGGTGACATCATGCACGACGGCGGAATAACCTGCGGCGGTGAATTTATGGGGATTTTTTAGCATCACCGACAGTGTCGTGAAGCATAAGAAGATTATTTCCCCGGCTACTGGCAGACAGGCTTCTCGCTGACAAAACTTACGATGCCAAAAAACTGCTCGCGTTTGCAGAATGCCAGACCCACGAAGTGGTTATTCCTTCAACGGCAAGCAGATTTGTTCAACGAAGATATGACACTCACGCATACAAAGAACGTCACCTCGTTGAATGTTTCTTTGTCAAATTTAAGTTATTTCAAATGGTTGACAACAGATAGGATAAGCTTGCCATAACCTCTAAAGCTGCGGTTATGCTTTTGGCTGCAATGAATTATTTAGAAAAGCTCCTAGCGATATGCAAATTCACGTCCACAGCATCGTCGCCATTCATTGTGCTATTCGTGAGTTTGTCGATGTTGGTGATCACTATTACTACATCTGTGATGTGGAAAATGTTTATACGATGTGGATGAAAAGCCATTGTTCGCTTGGAAAGGTTATTCCAAGAAGCTTCTAAGGAAGGATAAAAACAGCAATAATCTTTCTGTGCTGTCAGAAGACAAGCTTGTAATGGAAATCATTCAGAAAGAGAGTGACTATCTTTGATGAACGCCGATAAGGAAGTATCAGAAGCGAACCTAACTTAACGGCTGACAAACAGGGTTGCTAAAATAATCAGCGTGTTATCTCTTTGGGAAATAGCACGCCGGTTCTTTTTTCTTTTGCTTAAGTAAATGTTTTGGCTTAAAATAATGCTACTCGAAATTTTTCTGATTTACGATATACGTTTGTCTTCGTGAACTAAAGGGGTAAGCACTATGTTAAGAATTGATAAGGCTATTTTAGATGCGAATGGAGTGATTTGTGATAACATTGCATGTTTTGGCGCAACTGAGCGCGGTCTTTTAAGCCAAAACATACTGGGGCATATTCGAAATTTTGTAGAGTATGTGGCTATCAAGGCACATTCTAATGGTGCTGATGTTAATCCTAATGACTATAATCTCAATGTTGCCGCCTTGAAAGACATGCAACGCCGTGGAAATTTGCGCTTTTTATATAGATTCCATGAGCTACTCCAGAAGTCTGTGTCGCACTATACAGTAGATAAAGATGGTTCAGAGCGACTTATGCTCAAATATTACGAACACCTCCTTAAAATTAAACTTTATCTTAAGCAAACGTACAATCTTGATGTGTTAGGGAATATAGAGAATTTTCCACTAAATACCGATACTGAACTTTCTGATTATTACACGAAAATTGCAGAGCGAATTGAATCTCCAAGCAAGTTTAGCTATGCTGTCACATACAATGACCGCTATTATGTTCAGAAAGTCAAACCATTTTTTATAAATCAAAAAATATATTATGAGGTTACATTTACTGCGGCAACTGCTAATACAAGTAAATTTGATCGAGTGATTGCTTTTACTCGTCATGAAATCATGGATAACTATGCCATAAAATTTTCCATTCATAATGATACGATTCGTATTCTGGACAAAGATATGTCTATCCTGATAATAGACGGATATGAAGTATCTATTCGTCCATGTGAATGGGATAATCTTTCTGAAATCTTTGGGCAAAGAGTTCAGCATAGCACTAATTCCATTGAATATAGAAAGCTAATGAGATTTCTCTCAACTATCAAAATGTCTCTGACAGAGCTTGTAAGCAGCGACCAAGATTATTATGACGTTATAAAAAATCATATCACTACACAAGCCAAGTCGGTCAAAATATATAATCTTCTTGATCAGTGCCGTGATATAATTTTGAGTGGTGGGGCTGGCTCAAATGTATTGCGCTATTTGCTATACAAGATGAACAATCGTGTTATCAAATGGCAGTGCTGGAATGAGCAGTGTAGAGGATTATCAAATCTTTACCTAAACTATGGCTGTATGCCTTTTGAACGTATGCCTTATTGTACTTCTCTTTGCCAGCATAATCCTAGAATATATGATCTATTTAATTCAATTCCTATTTTGGGTCATGAGCATGAATTATTTGCCAGGCATATTAAGAACAATACGGAAATAGAGGGCAAGCTGTTCACTCCTAAATCTGAAATTGAAGGGTTTGAAAACATTGATGACTTGATTCTGAAATATAATGCTTGTCTTTACTATAAACATGCTGGACGTAGACTAGAAGAATATAAAGATCATGTTTATATCAAAGAGTATGCTGAGGATAGCACTGAAATAATCAAAAAGCTGCAACAACTTTCTTCTTCTGGTGTTTCTCAATATACTTCATCTGTTGATTCATGGCTTTCACGAGAGTCATACTCTATCGATGATAAAAACAAAAAAGAAGCACTTCGTCAAATGTTCGAAAATTCACATGTTGCCTTGATATACGGTTCCGCTGGGACAGGTAAATCTACGCTGATTAATCATATATCAAATTTTTGGGCAGAAAAGGATAAAATTTTTTTGGCAAATACTCATCCTGCTGTAGATAATATGAGAAGGAAAGTGACTGCGGGCAACAGTAAATATAACACTATTGCCAAGTTTTTATCTAAAAAGAATCATAATACCGAGTGCGATATACTTTTTATCGATGAATGTAGTACCGTGAGTAACACCGATATGAGACAGGTGCTTGGAAAAGCCAACTTTAAACTTTTGGTCTTGGTAGGTGATGTGTATCAGATAGAATCAATTTACTTTGGAAATTGGTTTAGTATTGCACGAAAATTTGTGCTAACAACCTCTGTGTTTGAATTAACGTATCCTTACAGAACAACTAATCAAGATTTACTAACCGTATGGGATCGCGTTCGTAGACTCGATGATGCAATTCTGGAACCGTTAGTAAAAAACGGATATGTTGCAAGACTTGATGAGTCGATTTTTGAACATAGTAATAATGACGAAATTATTCTCTGTTTGAATTACGATGGGCTTTATGGGATTAATAATATCAACAGATTTTTACAAAATAGTAATCCAAATGAACGTGTTGTATGGGGAATAAACAATTATAAGATTGGAGATCCAATCCTATTTAATGAATCAAATATCTTTTCCCCGTTGATTCATAATAACACAAAGGGAAAAATTATCGAGATTCATCCAGAAGAGCAACAAATTAGGTTTGATATTGAGCTTGAGGAATCAATAAATGAGATAGATGCGTGGAACTACGAATTTGAACTTATTGGAGAGTCTGAAGCTGGTAACTCTATTATCTCATTCAGCGTCAATAAGTTCAGAAATACTGATGAAGATGATGACGATAATAACTCCACGGTTGTACCATTTCAAGTTGCATATGCTGTGTCTATCCACAAAGCTCAAGGTTTAGAGTATGACTCAGTAAAAATTGTTATTACAAACGAAGCAGAAGAACGCATCACGCATAATATATTTTATACAGCAATCACCCGCGCAAAGAATGAGTTGAAAATATATTGGAGTCCAGAGACAGAGAAGTCTGTCCTTGGGCGCCTTGAAGTTAAAAATTCAAACAAAGATGCTCATTTGTTAGCGCAACTATCATCAATCGCAATGATTAATTAAGTATTAAATTGCCCTAGTTTCGACTTGATCTGACAGTAGGCCCTTGAAAAGAAAAGGGGCTCCGTTTTGATGGAAGTGCACACAACCCATCAACCAGGCATGATGCCCACGGAGTTCCCAATGGAAAGATTTAACCAAAGCGTCATCAAGCACAAGACCGGGCTTCCCAATCTTGCCGCCGGTTGGGCAATATCTCCAAAGCCTGCCGTATCATGGGTTTTCCCAGAGATACCTTTTACCGCTATCAGGCCGCCCGTGATGCGGGTGTGGTTGAAGCGCTTTTTGAGGTCCCCGGAGAAAGCCGAATCTGAAGAATCGGGTGGAGGAAGCGACCGATCAGACTGTTGTTGAATTTGCCACGGCATTTCCCGCATGCGGGCAAGCCAGGGCCAGCAACGAACTACGCAAACGCGGCATCTTCATTTCTCCGTCTGGAGTGCGCTCCATCTGGCAGCGCCATGACCTTGCCTCCATGAAACAGCGGCTGACCGTTCTGGAAAAAATGTCCACTAAACAAGGACAGGTGCTGACCGAAGCATAGGTTCAGGCTCTGGAACGTAAAAAGCAGGATGATAAGCATCCGGCGAGATAGAGAGCCATCATCCTGGCTATCTCGGTAGCCTAGGACTGATTTTATGTGGGCACAATCAAGAGAGTGGGCCACATTTATCAGCAAACTTTCGTGGATACCTACTCGAAGTGGGTGATAGCCAAACTGTATACCACCAAGACGCCCATCATCGGGGTTGACCTTTTGCATGACCGCGTTTTGCATTCTTTGCCTCACAGCACATGGAGGTTATCCGTATCCTGACTGACAGGGGGACGGAATACTGCGGCAAACTGGAAACACACGATTACCAGCTTTACCTTGGTGTGAACGACATCGAGCATACCCGAACAAAGGGGTGCCATCCGCAGGCCAACGGCATCTGTTAACGCTTCCACAAGACCATTCTACATGAGTTTTAGCAGGTTGCGTTCCGGCGTAAACTCAATCAATTTCTGGAGGAGCTTCAGAGCGATCTGAAGACTGGCTGGAGTACTACAACACAGAAAGAACGCATCAGGGGAAAATGTGCTGCGGTAGGACGCCCATGCGAGCCCTGCTTGAGGGGAAAACCCTCTGGAACGAAAAGGTCGGACAGCTTAACTAATCGGACAGAGAGAACCATCAAAACGGATAACTGTCAGATCAAGTCCGAACTACTACAGTTTATGTGTTTCATCAGTGGCACTCATCTGGAGCGAGACTGGCAATCATGTGTTTTTCCGCATGTTACTTTCATATATCGAGCTACAGAATAGTTAAAGAATATTTTTATTGACTTTTCCACTTTGAAATTTTTTAGGTGTCACACCGTAGCGCTTGAAAAATTCATGACTGAAATGACTCAGACTCTGGTAGCCGATATGCACACCGATCTCTGTGACATTCATGTCACCTGCGGCAAGCAGTTCGCGAGCAACCTCCATGCGATAGTTCCTGAAGTATTCGAACACAGGTAGACCGAAGACCTGCTTGAAGCCCACCTTCAGTTTTTTTTCACCGACACCTACCATCTTCGCCAATTGCGCAAGTGTTGGTGGACTTTCCATATCCTGCACCAATAATTCCCTGGCTTCCTTTATGCGTCGTACATCTGATGGCGATAGGGATACTGTCCGTTCGTAGCCATTTTGGGTGGCAAGATATTCGATAAGCTGTGTTTCTATTAGTTCAAGTGTTCGAATTTCCATATGCAGTTTGCGCAGGGTTCCCGCATAGGCGCTTGTTACAATATCTGCTATAAGACGGATTTTTTGAGCGCTGTTTTTGCCTATCCACTGAAATGCTGTTTTGCGGCCTTCAAACACACGTTCCAGTTGCTTTGGTATGTTGGTATGTTCCGCCACAAGATAGGGATAAAGGAAATCTTTATCCATAATAATACTTAATCTACGCATGCCACCTTTGCACCTCATATTCCCTACTGTGTCTGAAAGATATGTGATGCTATTACTTCCGCTGGTGTGCAACTGCGTTGTTCCGCTCAGCGCTCCATGCTTGTAGCTACAATGGTTCGATCCAGTGAGCATAAACCCGAATATGAGCGGAGAACTCTGAATTTCAAATTCCATATGCAACGGATCTGTGGGCGAAAGTTGAGAAAGCTGCAACACAAGGCCCGGCCTGAGCATAAAAGAATCTGTTCCGCAGGTTCGGTAAAAACCAGGACCGGCGAAAAGCGTCAAATCTTGTCCTAATCCCATACATTCCTCAACGACCCCGGCGATACCCCGCTGGGGATATTTTTTGACCTTTCCACGGTTAGCAAGACTCTTTTTTCTAGTTTAATGAAAAGGAAAATCAAATTCAATTAAAAGTAGCACACGCCGGGGAGAGGTGACACGCCATGCGTCATTACATTTTAGGAGGAATCCTAAGTTATTTTCTTCTATTCGAAAGCGCCCATGCGGCAGAATCACAACCGCAGCCCGCTGATACCTATACGCTGGAAGCGATCTCCGTTACCGCCACTAAGCGTGAACAGGCGCTCCGGGAGATTGCAGGCAGCGTCTCCACGGCTTCGGATATCGATCTGGAAAATCAGGGGGCTGAAACCTTGCAGGACGCTACAAAAATGTTTCCCAACGTCCATATGAAAAGCACTAGCTCCGGTAATGAAATTGTCATTCGCGGCATGTCCACCTGGGATACGGCGCTACATTCTCCAGCGGGGCTTTATGTGGATGGGGTGCCGTATCCTTTGTCCTACATGCAGAACATCTACCTGCATGACATGGAAGGCATTGAGGTGTTGCGCGGTCCGCAGGGAACTCTTTATGGCAGAAACAGTGAATCGGGGGTGATCAACCTTGTGCGGCGCACACCGGACAACAAGTTACGGGGATCACTTTTTACGGAATTTGGGAATCATAACACCTTTCGTCTGGGGGCTTCTGCGGCTGGGCCATTGCTTGAGGACAAGGTGTACTTTTCAGGAAGCTATCTTCGCCATCAAACGGATGGCTTTGTCCGCAACGAATATAAACAGAAAGATCAAGCGGCACGACACAAGGCTGATTCGGGACGAGTGGTTTTACGACTCACCCCTACGGATGCGTTGGATGTGCGCATGTCATTGGATGCCACACACAGTGACGATGGCATAGGCAGTATGCGCTTGTCCACCGGGCCATACCGTAGCGGACGGTATAAAATTCGCTCCGACGCCCCAGACGAGGCTTCGTCTGATCTTGTGATTCCTGCGTTCACCATCACACATACTGGCGAGCATGTTAGAACAACATCAATAACCAGCTATTTAGATTACAAATACAAGATGTTGTCTGATCTTGACAGAACGCCGTTACCTCTGGGCGTGTCCGACATGAGCATTAATCAGCGCAATATCTCAGAAGAGCTGCGTTTTTCTTCCGTAGGTAAGCAGAGGCTTTCTTGGGTAGCCGGGCTCTTTTTGGGCAAAACCTCCATGAATACGGATATGAACCGAATTCGCCGACGGGCCGCTGCAACCACATATCTGCATACGGACTACACGGAAACAACGGGGGCACTTTTCGGGCAGGCCACCTATGCCATTACGGATGCCTTTCGGCTGACGGCAGGTCTACGGGCTGAATATACGGGCTTAGACGGTGAACAAACATATAAAACCGGTGCAGGGCAGCGGCATGCGTATGAAAAAGGTTTTCGCTACACGGAGTTCCTTCCCATGGCTTCCGCCTCTCTCGACGTTACAGACAACCTGACCACGTATGCATCATGGTCCCAAGGCTATCTGCCAGGAGGCTTTAATGTTTTTTCAGCCAGTTCAAAAGATACATTTTATTATAAACCGGAATACAGCACCAACTACGAACTTGGGCTGAAAACACACTGGCTGGATAACAAATTACAAGCCAATGTTTCCGCTTTCTATTCTGACATCAGAGACAAACAGGTTCGGGAAGAAGTTCCATCTGCAGGCATCGGTACATGGAAATTCACCAATTCTGCAAAGGCTCATACCTCCGGCGTCGAACTAGAGGTCAGGGCATACCCACTTGAGGGCTGGGAGTTGCGTGGTGGCGTTGGATATGCCCGTTCTGAAATTGACGAGTGGACGGTGTCCACTCCCAGTGGTGGAAGAAAAAACTATAGCGGCAATCGTCTGCCTTGGGCACCAGACCTCACGTATCACCTAGGCGTTGGTTATACACATCCATCCGGCTTTTTTGCGCAAGCGGAATATCTCGGATCTGGAAAACAGTATTTCGACGCTGAAAATACACTTAGCGATCCTGGATACAATACAGTCAATCTTCAATTCGGATACCGTGGCGAAAATCTTACCGTGGCTATTTGGGGGAAGAATGTCTTTGATACACACTATATAACAAAAAAACTTGTGGCTAATGGCAACAAAATTGTGGAAGACGGCAATCCGTTCAGTTTCGGTACAACTGTTTCATGGAGTTTTTAGTATGCACGATGAAAAAAAAATTGCATCCGGACATTCTGCGTCACCGGATGTTTCAATCCTCACAGACTGGATGCTCGGCTCAGTGCGCACAGCGTTGCTTGATCTGGCCCTTGAGCTGGAATTACCCGATATTCTGCACAAGACGGGTACGCTGGAAGGTATAGCGGCACACCTCGGTAATCCGCATGCTGGAAATCTCGCCCATGTCCTTGATGCTATGGCAGCTCTCGGCCTTACCTCAAAAAAGAATGGGGTCTACGCCAATTCTGCACTTGCCGAAATGTATCTTCGCAAAGAAACCAATACCTACCTAGGTCACCTGATGCGTAGGCTCCAGGCCATGCAGCACCGGAATCTCAGCAAGATGAAGGAACTGCTCTATTCTGGGCCGCAGCCGGTAAAAGAAGATGATCGTATTGACGGAAAAGATCTGTGGAAAAAATCTAGTCGTGACATGATTGCTTACCAACAGGGCGAGGTATCTCGCAGACTGGCGGACATGGCGGTGTCGCTGCCGGAATTTCGGCATTTCCGCCATATTCTCGATCTTGGATGCGGACCAGGTATTATTGGTTTATCTATTATGGGCCGTAATGCGGCATTACGGGGAGCATTCTGCGATTTGCCTCCTGTACTGGAGTTGACCCGAAAGGAGGTCGAGGCTGCGGGCATGGAAGAGCGTGCGGAGTTCTATCCCGGTGATTACAATCTGATCGACTTTGGATGCGGCTATGATTGCATATGGGCCGGTCAGAGCCTGTATTTTGTGAAAGACCTCCCTGCATTCATGAAAAAGCTGCTGGACGCCCTGAACCCCGGTGGAGTCTTTGTCAGTCTGCACGAGGGACTGAACCGAGAGCGCACCGCTCCGGAGAAGGTGGTTATTTCCCGCCTCTCTCTGGCGTTGGAAGGCCAAGATGTTTCGTTTGAGGAGGGGCGCATAGCTAGGCTGGCACTTGAGGCTGGTTTCGCCTCTCTGGAACGGCGAACTATCAACATGCTTTTTGGTGAAAATGAAGTAGCAATCCTGCGTAAGTCCGGGACATTGACGGAAGGCACGGTATGAACATCCGTCCGTGCGCGTTCGCTCTTCTTCTTGCTTGGGTGGTCTGCGGGGGCTGGACTATCTCTGTCGCGGCGCAACCTCCGCTACGCCTTGCTGGTCCGCCCGTACGCGAGGCCATTCCGCTAGTGTTAATGCGCACTCTACCTCCTCACGTACCAGGAAGGGAAGGGGCCGTGTTCACGCCCTGGAATTCACCGGAGCAGCTTCGCGCTCTCATCGCCAAAGGTAAGGTGGACGTGGCACTCATGACGGTGGCGTCCGCCGCCGCGTTGCACAACAAGGGAGTGCACTGCACTGTAGTGGCCGTATTTTCCGGTCCAGCCTGGATTGTTTCCACGAATCAGGAATTTTCTAGCGTGGACATGCTGAATGGGGAGGAGATTCTGTTGCCTTTCGGGCCAGGGGAAATGCCGGAAGTTGTGCTACGCATACTCATGAAAAAACACGGGCTGAGCTTCATGCCCCGCCATGTGGGTAGCGCTCTAGAGGCCGTGGGTATGCTGCGTAGTGGTCGTGCAAAGCATGCCTTCTTGGTGGAACCGGCGGCAGGAAAGGCCATGTCTGCCCTTGGAATTCAGATTGATACCTCAGGAATTCCCGTTTTGGGATGTCTGGATATCCGTGCACTGTGGGCCGAAACGTTTCCTCAGTCACCATGTATGCCGCTGGGGGCGCTTACCGTCTTTGGTTCACTGGCGGACAGTCAAGAGGCTCTAACTGCCATCCGTACGAGTTATGTAGAGGGAGTGAGCCATGCTAGGGAGCACCCCCGCATGGCACTTGAAACTACGGGCGATGTTTTTCCTGTTTTAGGCAGGAGTCTTGAAGGAATGAATGTAGAGCGGGTTTGCGACATACGCATTATGGACAGCGACCACGCAGCGATGATGGCGACTTTTTTCCTCACCCGGTTACTTGAAGTTTCTCCGGCCTCTGTTGGAGGGCGTATGCCTGGAGAAGACTTCCTGAGGTTGTCCGATGCGCGCCACTGATATGTTCTGGGGGCTTTTGGGCTGCGGTGTTCTTATAGGAGCATGGGAGGTTGCGGCGCGGGGCTGTCAGGGATTTGTTATGCCATCGCCAGCGGCGACGCTTATCGCCCTGTGCGACATCCTTTCGCAGTCAGACTTCTGGCGCGATGACTTCCGCATCAGTTTTGAGCGTTTTGTGTGCGGTATCGCTTTAGGTGGAGGTGCGGGGATCTGCTTAGGGCTGGCAGCTGGGTTTTACAAACAGCTGCGTTTGGCGCTTACCCCCGCCCGCTGGATGCTTTCCAGCGTGCCTGGCGTAGTTGTGGTCATGCTCGGCATGCTTTGGTTCGGTATTGACTCTGAAATGGTGATTTTCGTTGTGGCCCTAACGGTAGTGCCAACGGTGTACGTAGGTGTTGTGGAAGGTATCCGATCCGTGGATTCCGGGCTGCAAGAAATGATCGCCGTTTACCGCATTACCCGCTTACAACGCTTCTGGCATGTGTATCTTCCAGCTATCACAGCACCCTTACTCTCAAGTTCCATTATCGCCCTCGGGGGAGGGATGCGTGTAACCATTCTGGCGGAAACTATAGGTGCCACCTGTGGGCTAGGCCATGCTTTAGCTATCGCCAGAACCAATCTGGATACTGCGGCGCTTTACGCTTTGGCGCTGGTCAGCATGCTTCTGGTGGGTGTTCTTGAGGCGGCTCTGCTGTTGTTGACCAGACACAACACATCTCAGAGGAAGGCAAGATGACTTCTCTGGTGCTTTTTTCTCAGGTGGGTTTTGCCTACGCAAGACATGATGTTTTGCGTGACCTTTCCCTACAGCTGGATCCTGGAGAAGTAATAGTTTTGCAAGGTTGCAGCGGAGTAGGCAAGTCAACTTTATTGCGTCTGGCGGCGGGCATTTTGCGTCCCACAAGTGGATATGTCCACATCGGAGCGCAACGCATTGGTGTTGTCTTTCAGGAACCCCGTCTGCTGCCGTGGAGAACCGCACTCCAGAACGTCATGCTACCTTTACTCAGCTTGGGGATGGATCCCGCCCAAGCCGGACAAAAGGCGACGAATATGCTGGAACATATGGGGTTAGCCCATTTTCTGGAGGCGGTGCCCGAGGAACTCTCCGGCGGCATGAAACAGCGCGTTTCACTGGCGCGAGCGCTAGCTGTGGATCCGGAACTATTGCTTCTCGATGAACCGTTTGTCGGTTTTGATCCCGCTCTACGCGCCGAAATGAAACGATATTTGGCTGATTTCCTTTTCCGATCTAGAGCTGGAATGATGCAGATTGCACATGATCCTGAAGATATATTCATAAAAACGGCACGCATTATGACGTTGGATCAACATGGTGTCGAATGCCGTCAAAAAGGACACAAATATGAAAAACATGGAACCGTTCTGGATGACGCTTCAGAGTTTTAGAGATGACACATTTATCGTGCAGATGCTGATCATCGTTGCGTACTTGGGCATATTGTTTCTGATTGCCAAGCGAGAGGGAGCCAGAACTGATGCTATCGTCAAGGTCATATTAAGTAGTATATTTATTTTTAACGGTATCGCCTGCTTTTTGATGTACTTCAGTGAACTACCCATGGCGAAGTTTTTTGCTGGCCCTCTGTATCTAGCTATTGGTTATCTATTTCTTATAGATATTATGGCTAGAAGAATTCATTTTACCTTCAATGTTTCTCCATTGAGACGATTCTTAGCATTCATCTTTGTCATTCTTGCTTTTTTATTTCCAGTATTCGGTATGCTCAGTGGGCATGGCATGATTGCACTACCTGGAGTGCCGTGCCCATTAGCAATCTTTACACTGGCTCTTCTCAGTGCGGCAATGCCACGTGTGGATAATATCATTGTTTTTATGTTGCTTGCCTGGGTTCTGGTCAATATTCCTAAGATTTTTGGACATGTTGGATGCTACGAAGAAATAATCCTCATTCTGGCTGGTGCGTACGTGCTTGGCCTGAACAGAATCATGCCAGAGAAAAACATCGGAGACGAACATGCTTCGACATGAGCTCTTATCAAAACCGAAGTTCGAAGTTACCCCACGCTCCATGGTGAAACGGCCTGTAGAATGTGTGGACGCCGGAAGCGCCTATTGCCCGTGCCAACTCGCGGAACTTGGACAATGTATAGAGTGCTCACTGCTACGCGGTGAAGGCGAATGCCGTTGCCATTGGGCCGGATCGTGCATTTTGTCTCACAGCCAATGGGGTAGAGGTAAGGTCCGGCAAAGCTGCAAGTTTCCAATCCTTCAGCAATGGGAGCGCCATGAAGGTGCAATAATAGTTGCCGTACGAGTTACGCCGTCCCTAGCGGCTGAGCTGCGTGCGCCAGGAAGCTTTGTTTTCGCTCGTGGTAACGAAAATCCGCATTTTGATACCCCTATTGCCGTTGTTAGAGCATACCCAGAAACACAAACTATCATACTTGCATATAGGGTAATCGGGCCGAAGACTAGAAGTCTGCGTGGATCCGGAACTGAATTGTGGATACGTGGCCCGTACTGGAATGGAATAACGGGTCGTAGGCGTATTACAGCGACGAGGGGCGAATCCTGCCTTCTTGTGTCCGGTGGCATCGCAGCTTCTGTCCTTCCCAATGTCGCTGATTCACTGCTACGTGGCGGAAATCAAGTCACTGTGGTGCTTGGAAAACCAGAATGCGCATTTATAAGGGAATTTTTGCCGGAATCTGAGATGCGCATTCTCGAAATGACCTTTCCTGACGAAAAAGAAGCTCTCCATACACTGATGAAGGAAATATCTTGCCAGATGGTGTTCTGTGCTGGAGGTGAGCTTTTGACCAAAATGACGGCGGATATTTCGGCTCGTGCTGGTGTGACTGCATTATTTTTTGGAGCTGTTAGCCGAACCATGTGCTGCGGCGAAGGCATATGTGGAGCATGCCTTGATGTAATTGGTTGTGAACCCATCAGAGTGTGCAAAACACTGCGCTAAGGTGTGATACTCGGTAAGGACGGGCAGAACATGAAAAGTACGGTGATTATTATCGGAGGCGGGTGGGCAGGTTCTGCGGCGGCGCTTGCTGCAAAGCAAGCTGGAGCCGACAGGGTCGTCATTCTGGAGCGTACGGACATGCTTCTTGGCTGCGGTTTGGCAGGTGGAATCATGCGAAATAATGGTCGGCAGACGGCGGCGGAAGAATTGACAGCCATGGGTGCGGGAGGACTTTTCAGCATCACCGACAGTGTCGCGACGCATAAAAATGTTAATTTCCCGGGGCATGCGCATGCTTGGCTCTATTCTACTACTAAAATCGAACCGGCGGTGCGGAATTTTCTGGAAACGTGTGGCATTGAGATACGATTCCGCTCGCGTGTTGTTGAATTTCTGACGAGCGGCTCAACCATTTGCGGCGTGGCGTTGCATGATCTGGCAGAGTCAAGGCTCGAAGGTGACGTATTTGTAGACGCTACAGGCTCGGCGGGTTCGTTGAGCAATTGCACACGATACGGAAACGGTTGCGCTATGTGCGTTCTGCGTTGTCCAATGTTTGGACCTAGGATTAGCCTGACGGCCTGCGCTGGGTTGACTGATTACGTGGGTATGAGACGCGACGGCGAAGTAGGCTCTCTTTCCGGTTCTTTTGAACTCCGTAAGAACTCTCTGTCTGCGGACATCCAAAAGGCATTGAATACGCGAGGGCTTGTCATTGCTCCGTTGCCCAACACCTTGATCAACCGGGAGAAGCTGCGGAGCAAATCCTGCCAGCAATACGCTCTGCAAGAATATGCAGCTAACGTGATCCTCTTGGATACCGGAGACACGGCTAAAATTATGACGCCGTTTTTGTCACTGGAAGATATGCGACACATTGCCGGATTTGAAAACGCCATGATCGCCACGGGGAGCGGATATGCAAATTCGGTACGCTTTCTGTCTAGAGCCCCTCGGAATAACTCTCTAAAAGTGGACGGCTTTCATAATCTTTTCTGCGCCGGTGAAAAATCTGGATTTTTTGTGGGGCACACCGAAGCTATAGCGACAGGCTCTCTTGCCGGACATAACGCAGTGCGGACGTTGCGGGGAAAACACGCAATCACGCTACCGCAAATTCTTGCTTGTGGGGACATTATTCATGCCGAACAGGAAGGCCTTTCTTCTGAGTTGGGCCTCGTAAAACGCTATACATTTTCTGGAGGAGAGTATTTCGACAGAATGAAAGTAAAAGGTCTTTACACAACACAGATGAGTGAGATTGCTAATCGCGTTCGTGAGGCGGACTGTTACGGAATATTTGTAAACAGACCTTAATAGAATAGGAGTTTTGAGCATGACGAGTCAACACACAACACGCTGCTTTTTCGGCTGCAATGCAGGCAGTGGTTTTCACACCTTTTTTAACTTTTTACCCAGGCTTGAAGGAGCACGTATTATTATTGTCAAAGGTGGACCAGGGACGGGAAAATCTACGTTCATCAGTGCCATTGGAGAGACTTTTGCTCAACAGGGTTATGATCTGGAGTATCAGCATTGCTCCCTTGACCCTCAGTCGTATGACGCCGTTGTCGTTCCGGCATTGAAAGCCGTAGTCACTGCTGCCACCGGTCACCATGTCTTTGATCCCAGAAATCCCGGTGCAGTGGATGAAATTCTCAACCTTGGCGACCATTGGGACACCGAAAGAATCCGTCAGCACTCCAAAGAAATTATAGAAATCAACCAGGAAGCGGAGAGGCTTTTCCGTAAAGCTTTCCGGGTCTTGAACGCAGCCAGACAGTTCCTTGCCAATGTGGAAGATATTCATATTGCCCACCAAGATCCTAGAGAGCTGTCCGCTGTAGCAGAGCGTATCATTGCAGACGCTCTTCTTCGCTCCAACTCGGAAATGTACGGTGCGGAACGCCATGCCTACATTTCTTCCAATACACCGGAAGGAGCCATTCACAACATCGCCAGCCTGCTGCGCCCAGAAACTACGGCTTTGGCTGTGAAGGGAGAAGCGGGCATGGGCCGGACAAAAATTCTGGCGGACGTGGCCGAAAAAGCGAAACTCCGTGGTTTTGATGTGGAATATTACCACAGACCCATTGACCCTCATCTGCTGGATCACGTGCACATTCCCGCACTGAACCTTCTGATGACAACGCAACCTGACGAGTTGCCGACGCAGGTTATCAAAGAATCCTTTACGCTTCAGGGAAAGAATTCCAAACGTCCAACCGGGCTTCAGGACGAAATTTCGGAAAATATGGCCCGATATGAACAGACTCTTTCCCTTGCAATGCAAACCCTGGCGCAGATCAAAGCAGAACATGGCGTTCTTGAAAAATATTACATTGACAGCATGGATTTTGACGGGGTCAGCAAGCGCCTTGCCGCAACCATAGACTCCATTGCACGGCAGGCGAGCGTATCTGGACAGGCAAGCTAACTTGGTTGTGAGCTACATCCGGCATAGGGCTTCGCGCCCTGCCGGATGGCTTTTGACCGTCATAGCTGACTACGCTCAGCGCGCGGAAGGCCCCTTACACGAATTTTAAAATCGTAATTATTGAGCCGTATCATCAGAAAACGCAGCGCAGTGTTAGAGATGCTCGCGGGACTTCAAAATACAATTGGGTGAGGAACAGCGGATGGATTCCATGCTTCAGGCCGTGTTGCAGGCCAGTATTATTTCTAAGTGCGTATTAGTATTGCTTTTGTTTATGTCTGTAGCGAGCTGGGCATATATGGCCGCCAAGTGGTTGACCCTGCGTGCTGCACGACGGCGTACCAGACAGGGACTCTGCGCCTTTGACGATGCAGGTGCATTGGCTTTTGCCTTGCCTTTGGTGGAGAGCGATAAACGCTCCCCCCTGTATGGCATCACTTGCCGAGCTGTGCGAGAATTCAACCGCATCACCCGCACTGGCGATGCTGAGCGCCTGCTCAACGACAACGTCCGCCGCGCCCTACACTTCGGTATTGCCGAAGAAATGGCACACCTCAAATCTTCGTTGGCGCTTTTAGCTACTGCGGCCAACACTGCTCCCTTCATCGGCCTTTTCGGTACGGTGTGGGGCATCATGCACTCCTTCCATGCAATTGCCTCCCTGAAAAGCGTTTCCTTGGCAACAGTCGCTCCCGGCATTGCCGAAGCGCTCATTGCTACGGCGGTGGGGTTGTTCGTCGCCATCCCTGCGGTGTGTGGTTACAACATCTTCCGTGCGCGCCTTACAAACATTGAAGGCGTGTGTATCAACTACGCGGGACAGCTTTTGAACCGCATGCAGCATGAGGTTAACGCTTATCAAGACGGCATCTCATTTGCGGGGGAAAAGTAGCCATGTCTTCATCTGATGACGATTTTGTGGCCGATATCAACGTGACTCCTTTTGTGGATGTGATGCTGGTACTGTTAATCATTTTTATGGTTACGGCACCCATGATGACTGAAGGTCTAGATGTGGATCTGCCGCAAGTACAAGCTGCGGAGGTACTGCCCACGGAAGATGATCACATGATTTTGAGTATCAAAAGCGACGGAGCGCTGTTCCTGGATGAATATCCCACGACCATGGCCGACTTGGATTCTCTGCTGAGGCGTACCGTACTTGCTCTGAACAAACAGCTTTTCCTGCGTGCTGACAAGGCAGTTCCGTACGGTGTGGTCATGGAAGTCATGGGCTGCATCCGGGCAGTCGGCATAACTAACTTGGGCATGGTGGCGGAATCTGGGGGTGGGCTGGCATCCGGAGATGCCGAGAAGGTGCAGCCCGACATAAAACCTGTAACGGGCATGACTTCGCAATGACTTCTATGAGCTTTTTCCAACGTGCCGCGACCTTAGTATTTTCCCTACTTCTACATGGCTTCATAGCCATAGCCGGATTCTTTTTCGCAAGCACCGAAATCTTGCCGGAAGAGAAAGTCTATCGCGTTTCACTCACTGAGTTTGCTCCGGCTCAAACCTCTATTGCTCCGGGACAGGAAAAAAAGACAACTTCAGCATCTGCGGAACCTCAACCTAAAATGCCGATTAGGCCAGTGGAGCCGGAAGTCGCCCCGACTCCGCCCAAACCAGCACCGGTAGTCCCTGCGAAACCAGTGACTCCCTCGCGCCCCAAGCCTAAGCCCCAAAATCGTACTATAAAGCAGACGCAGGACACAGAGAACCGAACAGAACAAGCTTCCGCCCAGAAGTCACAACCAGCCACGATGTCACAAAATTCGACAGAAACCGGCGGCGGTACGGCGCAGGGAGCAGCGCGCACCATGGGTGACCTGAGCGCATACGCTGAAGACGTCGTGGATCAACGTCCGTCCATTTCTCGCAGAGTGATGCCCGAATACCCGAACAAGGCCCGACGGATGAACATGCAGGGACAGGTGGTGGTTCAACTTGTCGTGGATGTTTCCGGCAAGCCACAACAATGTACCATTTACTCTTCTAGCCCCACAGGCGTCTTTGATGAAGCGGCACTGGCTGCGGCCCGGCGAACACGGTTCCTTCCAGGAAAGGTCAGAGGTCAACCGGTTAATACAATTGTTCTGATTCCTTATAAATTTTCTCTACGATGAAAATTTAATGAATATAGCCTGATAAGGAATCTTATCTATCGCCCAAGCTGCTGCGCACGGCAAGGCATCTCATAAGCATCCCGCATCGTAAATGCGTTTGGTGCCTCTGTGCGGCAGCCATGGGAGAAACGGACGGGCTGTTTCTCGCTTGTGGCCTTAATGACCGCTTGTAGTAATACTGGCGGTTTTTTTGTGAGTATCAGCATTGTTGCGGTATGCAGAAACTCCAAAAGGAGTTTTTCATGGACAAAAGCAATCTTGAATTTGAAGATCTGGAAAAAATTTGCCGTGAAGTCATTAGTAGAGTTCTACACACATGCGAATTGGAACTTCTCAATAATAATGATGAAGTAAAAGCTCTACCATTCGCTGCAATGGCTGTGAAAGAATCTATCTTGACATTTTTGGCCCTAATTAATTCTAAAAGAACGTAAATAGCTCCTAACCGTGCCTACGGAGGTAGGCACATCAAATTGCACTGCTCTCAACCTAGGCCACAAAATATTTTTATACCATACTATCATATCGATATAGACAATGAAAACTGCATTCTCTCGTCATCTCTCCATATTTTTCTGCTGTTTTTGAATGTGCTCTTTATCCAACTTTTTTTCTCGACGCATAATTTTATTCCCCTTTATCCACAGACTGTTCCCCCATTTTTTTTGAGCATAGCGGAGGGCGACATGCCGGATGGAGGCATTTTTGTTTGAAAAGAAGAGTTCCTTTCCGCTGTCCAGAATCCTCCCACCACTGGGTAGGAAAAAAACAATTATTCCCTTGTGATCTACTGTTGCCGAGAAACCACGTATGTGTGTTATTTCCTCGGCGGCAAGCTGTTCCATACGTAACAGAGCCAAAAGCTGTTTCTTTCCTTTGCCACTCATGATTTTATTATCCAAGGCAGCTAATTCCTTGGCTGCGTATTTAGCCTGCATTTCCGCACGGCTCATTGTTGGTTGCTCTTTACCGTGCAGTACCCATTCCTTAATCGCGGAGTCTTGCGGAACGCGATCCGGCTCCGCTATCTTCAGCTTGGAACGTAAAATGGCTAAAGCGATTTCATTGCCCTGACCAGCCTTATATTGTAGGAAACCATTCCATGAAGTGAAAGGAACCTTTTCACGTATATCCTCACAAGTAGATTGAAACGGCAGCTTGGCTCTGGCGATTTCTTCTGCCTCATGCTTGCGGGCCAGTTGCAGCAGACCAAGGCGGTTCTTTTTTGCTATGTTCTGCCGTTCCAATTCCCTGCGTTTGGCCGCCCATTTTTCCCTGATTGCCGCAAGTGCTGCGTTTTCCCTTTCTTTGATGGTAGCCAGTCCGGTTTTCCGGTCTTTAATGCCCTGCTGATATTCCGCGTACAAAGCGCCTCGTTCTGGAGCGCGATGCAAGGGGGTGGCCTGATACCGGCTTTGCTCTGGTATTTTTTCCAAGTCCCGCGCTGGAAGGTACCCCCCGAACTTTCCCTCCAGCTTTTTCAGTGACAAGGCTCTGTCTACTGCGCTGACTTTTACGGTATGCTGCTGATTATGGCGATCAGCCAAAATCAGACCGTTCCCGTGTGGTTTTATCACCAAACCATGCCGGGCAAGCCCCTCATGGAGCGTTTGCCAATCCGTTGCTTTTGCCAAAACATACAAGATGGTGTCTCTCTGGTCCTTAGCATACGATTCAAAGGATTGTTGGCCTGTGTGGGCTTCAATGAGGGCAGCTTTTTCGCCCACTGACCGCTGTTTCTCTTTGTTTCGGCCATTATCAACCACAAGACCGTATTCCTGCTCCAGCTCCCGGCATAAAGTGTCCCGCTTCCAGTAATCGCGGAAAGGCTCATGTCGGGTATGTTTTTCCGGGTGGATCATGTTGTAGGCTATATGCATATGGAGATTGGCGGTGTTTTTATGGACGCCACAATGCCGCTGATGCTCGGTATAACCCAACGCGGCGGTAAAGCGTTCTTCAATGGCCATGAACACCTCCGGCGTCAATTTTGCCTCTTCCTCCAGGCGAAAGCTGATCACAAGATGGTAGGTTTTGTTTTTCGTGGTGCGGACGTTTATGGCTTGAACGTCCATGGCCTCGGCAATGCCGTTCTGGTAATCATCATCCCCAAGGCATCCGGCGCACCAGCGCATGAGACTTTTTTCGCCTTCATGCCCGGCATCGGCAATGTACTCGGCAAGACGGGCGTAGTTGTCATTTTTTGGGCTGATGTCCACTTTTTTGCTGATCATCGTATGCCCGCTATGGCCTGCTGAACTTCCCGCTGCCGGGCGTCCAGTTCATGTAAAAGACGGTGAACTGTCAGCCTGTCCGCGCCATTCGCCAATGCCTGTTTCACCAGCCCGCCAAGTCTGCCAAGGTCGCCTTTGAGCCGTCGTAATTCAATCCTTGCCTCCTGATGTTCCAGACTTGGGACGGAAAATCCAAGGCACACCCTTTTGCTGAACGTGGAAAGGGACAGCCCTGCCTTGCTGGCTGATGCTCTGATCTGTGCGTGTTCCTCTGGGGTCAGATAGGTTCTGAGAATCAATTTTTTGCTCGGCACAAGGAGCCTCCTGAATTTTGGAGGCTCTTAGGCCTGCATAGTGACGATAAATGAGCCAAGCGTAGCGCCTGCCACGTTCTGGGTCTGGGGAATGGTATTTGCCCACGGCTTTCCAGTTCAGGCCGTGGCGGGCGATTTCTCCCGCCAGTATCCTTTTTCCCCAACGCTCATTTGTGGCCGGATCGAGAAGTGAAAACGGATCAATGGTTAATCGCTCCATCCACCAGCTATTGATCTGGAATTTGCCAACGTCAAACGACTGGCCCGCTGCAATCGCCTTCCGAATAAGTTGCTTCGCTTCTTCCCGTGTGGCCGGGTAGAGTGATTTCCCGGCGATATTAACCGCCAACGGGTTCAGCCCGGATTCCTGCCGGGCGATGGCTTCCACCAGGGGCGCGAGCGGCTCTAGCTTGGCGTAAAGTTCCGCTGCGACTGCTGGTGTATACAGACAAAGCAGAACGGCTAGCGTGAATGCCTTCTTCATGGGGTCTGCCTCTTGTTTTGGCGTTGAGCGGAACCGCGAATAAGCAGCCCCGCAGGGCAGGACAGGAATGGAGCCGCCGGAAGGTGGGTACACTTCCTCTGTCCTGCCCTCTCAAATGCCCATACAGTAGCACCCGTAGGAAGATTTAAGGATATATAACTCATTATTATGCCTACTTATTCTTATCTATGGCTATGAATTACAATCTATGCTTGACGATTGAAGAAAATTGCTACCTGCATCTAAACATTACACCGTAAAACTAACGGTATCCTAAAAGATAAAATCTAAAGCCATATGCCGAATAGCTGACACCGTCAGTGTTGACCTATAAGCGACTGAAATGTACTGTGTTGCCATACAAACAGGAGGGCATTGGGAATGGAGATGAGCCAAGCTTTGACCGTTAAGCAGGTCGCCAGCCTTCTTAATGTAAATGCACGAACCGTGTACCGAATGGCAACAAATGGCAAATTGCCGGGGTTTAAAGTCGCGGACAACTGGCGCTTTCTGCCTTCTGATATTTACAAATGGATCGAGGCACAAAAATATTTAAGTTCCAATTTGAAATAAATATGAATCACTTAGAATATATAAAATCTTCTTGCGGCTGCAACATCCCGTTCTCATTCGGTGTAAAATCCACAGGAAAATTCTACACTCCAGATGTTATTGCAAATAGAATCTTTGATTTAATATTTGACAACATAACAATCCAAAATAAAAAAAATTTTTCGATTGTTGACCCTTTTGCAGGCGATGGACGGATGGCTTGCTGGTTCATCAACAGATGGATAAAAAAGTGCCTTCCAAAAGTGAACTGGAACGTTCATTTATATGACATTGAAATGGAAGGGCTTAAACTTGTGAGCGATCAAATAGAAAATTTAAAAAAGTGTGGTGCGTCAGTGAGCGCACATATCCATCACGGAGACTCTTTTCGCCTACTCTGTGACTCTTATGATGAATATGATTTTGTTCTCACAAATCCTCCATGGGAACTTATTAAGCCAGATACAAGAGAGCTTTCATTTTTGGATGATGATATAAAAAGTAGATATATAACTGAAATGAAATCTTATGATTTGTTTTTGGCTCAGGAATATCCACTGTCTCAGCCCAAAACGAAGTATGCTGGCTGGGGAACAAATTTGTCACGCGTAGGTCTAGAGTTGGCTCATCGTATATGTAAGCCGAATGGCTTCTGTGGAATTGTTTTGCCCGCATCATTTTTTGCAGATGAGCAATCTCAAGGATTAAGAGATTTTTTGTTGATTGATAATAAATTAATAGATATTTCATATTATCCATCAGGAGCAAAATTATTCAGCGGAATGGATTTTGATTCATGTTCTTTAGTTTATGAAAAAGAAAAAAGTGGAAACAAATGTATTAATATTACGATTTTTGATGAAAAACTGAATACAACGTCATCAGATTCTTTTAGAATAAAAGAGAGTTGTCCTATTCCCATTACAATGGGGGTTAAAAATTTAGGAATATTAGAAAAAATGCAAGCAGAGTGCGGCACTTGGGGAGAAGCCGAACAAAACGGTAGATTGTGGGCAGGAAGAGAGCTTGATCAGACTGGAATTGATAATTTTTTAAAACCAGTTGGCAATGGGTATTTATTTATAAAAGGAAGAATGATCGGGCGATATGAAATAACAGAACAACCATCCTTGAACGTATGTAAGAATGGGTGGACGCCTCCACAAAGTTGCGATTTTCATAGAATTGCATGGAGAGATGTATCACGCCCGAGTCAAAAAAGACGCGTTATAGCCACTGTTATTCCACCTAAAATTATCGCAGGGAATTCTCTAGGCGTCGCTTATATACGAAAAAGCACATTGGAAGAACTATACTCTCTTCTTGGAGTCATGAACTCACTGTGCTTTGAATTTCAACTAAAAAATTATTTAGCAACCGGCCATATTTCCCTTTCTTCGCTAAGAAGAGTTGCAATTCCAGATGTTGGTTCGTTGTCTAGATTCAAAAAATTATCTGAATATGTAGCAATGGCATTGTGTGGAAACAAAAAAAATATAGACAATATTGAAGCTTATGTTGCCCGGAACATATATAAATTGTCAGAATTTGAATTTAACAATATTATAAATTCTTTTACAAAAATATCAGCTGAGGAAAGGAATTCCCTTATAAAAGCATATGCCGAGGAAAGTTGCTGTGATGTTTAGCAAAGGTACAACAAGTGAAATCGCTAATCATGCTACTGCGAAGCTTAGCGAACTAGATATGCGTATTGTAAAATCTGTTCCTGAAGGGGGAAACTGGAAAAATATCCCTGAAGATATTCCCTCAAAAAGGATTTCTCAGATCAGAGAAAGTTTTCGGCAAGGGCTAGGTAGTCGTTCTACGTATTATGGGCGGCTTTCGCGAAACTACCCTTCATATACCATCAACACGTATTTTAACCGGCCAGGCAATGGCTGCCATATTCATTATGAACAGGATCGGGTACTATCCCAACGGGAAGCGGCACGACTTCAATCTTTTCCTGATAGCTTTAAATTCTTCGGTTCACAGTCTGCAATTAACACACAGATTGGCAACGCCGTACCACCTCTATTAGCTTTTCAAATTGCAAAGACAATAGAAAGGTCCATCGGAGAAGCGGGCTGTTTTATCGACTTGTTTTCTGGGGCGGGTGGATTGGGGTTGGGATTCAAGTGGGCTGGGTGGAAACCTCTCATGGCATCCGACATAAATCCAATTTTTTTGAAAACTTATGCAGCGAACGTACATGATTACGTTTTGACGGGTAGTATGTCCGATGCTTCTTTTTTGAAGAAATTATGCGTTATCACCACGAAAATGAAAGAGGAATGTTCAAACACTCCCTTTTGGGTGCTTGGTGGCCCTCCGTGCCAAGGTTTTTCGACAGCAGGAAAAAAACGAAGCATGGAAGATCAGAGAAACCTTTTATTCTTATACTATAAGCAGTTCCTTTCTGAAGTGAAACCGGATGGCTTCATTTTTGAAAATGTTGCAGGGCTCTTGAATATGGAGAAAGGCAATGTTTTTGCAAGAATAAAGGCTGAATTTAGCGAAGCTATGCCGGTCATCAACGGCTGGGTTCTTAGCTCTGAGAACTATGCTATCCCTCAACGGAGAAAAAGGGTGTTTCTTATCGGAGGAGCCAATAAAGACTTCGCCGTTCCCACACCGCATGAGTTCACTTCGCAAAAAAGTGGACGGAATAATTGGATAACTGTAGAAGAAGCGCTCTGTGATTTGCCAGTACTTAACCCTGGAGAGGACGGTTCTTCAAAAAGCTACGCCACACCTCCTATTACTTTTTACCAAAAATTTATGAGGGGCGTAATTACTCCCGCCGCCTATTTAAATGAAATTAATCTTTTTAGTACACCATAACTACAATCTAATCGTTCAAGTCAAAAATTTCGCGAGTATAGCGAGGGTTGTCTCGCATTTCACTCAGCGACTTGCCTATCATGTTCATAGTAGAGGCAAGTACTTCTTGAGCAGAATATACGGAAGGGATGCGCCAGCATGGAAGGCTATTTATATATTCACGTAAGGCTAAATCAGAAAAAATTCCCGTGGATGGGTATAGTAAAGACTCTAGTCCGGCATCTATTTTTAACAAAATAGGGTCCTGCAAAATAACTAGAACATTTTCAATGGCATTATGTATTTCATCTTCATGTAGAATAAACCGATGCCTATTATCCTTTTGCCCATATGCATACAGAGCCTCAAAGGCAATTCTTATTCTTCGAGATTTTTGCTCTGCTGCATATTGTGGAGACTTCAGAGATGCCTCTAACCGTTCATATGATGTTATGAATTTGTCTACATGTAAACATATAAAATCATAATTGTATTCTGCGTGTTTCAATTCCAGTAATGATGCTAAAAAAGTAAACTTTTTATTTGCAAATAGAAGCCAAAGAATATGCATTGCAATTCTTTGGTTGTCGCGGAGCATCTTTGACAAAATTAGGGCATCTTCATCAGTTTTTATGGTAAATTTTAGTCTATTCCATAGCTCAACAGCATACCATGAAATAACCCGTTCTCCTCGTCTTTCGGTTGCCAGTAGATTTTGTACATCAGATAGAGTCATTCTGTTGTTTTTTGCTGAGTTCGCACTTCTGCTCAGTAATTGGAATTCGGGTCGGTGGCAGAAGCCTAGTGACAGCGGCCCGATGTGGTCTGCGGTAGGAGGGCCATCGCCACCATCGGCACATGCCTCATTTTTGAATTGTGTTTTTATCAAGCCCATTAATCTATCGGCAGCAGCCCAATTTCCCTCCGACCAGAACTCGAAAACTCGCCTGTCTGAAGTATATGTCTTCAAATTTTCCGTATGACGTCCTGTGTCAGCCTTATGGCGGCAGCATTTGTTAAACGAGTGAAATCCATCAAATCTGTCAGGAGCGTTTGACATGGCTCCAGGGCTTAACGTTGAGGGCTCAAGCGGAATATACTCATTTTCAAGCCATCGGATTGCATCAGCAAGGTCCACAGGCGTAGGAACTGAAATGTTTTTTGCCAAAAACAATGTGGAAAATTGTTTAAATAGTTTATCCCCTTCAAAAGAATACACTCTTTCTACCACCGAAGTAATAGTTTCTGTGGGTGAGATTTCAAAATTTTCGCCATAAAGAGCCAAAAAGCGTTTAATCAAATTTGATGTTGGATAGTAATACCCTATCTTCATAGTTTGCCCACAACGCTTACAAGGCTTTTCTTTTGTCGGATGTATAATTTTAGCTGTACGGCTTATCCATTGGTTTTGGTTTGTATCAATGCCAATACTTTGCGCTTTCTGTTTCCACCACTCTAACCGCTTATTATATGTATATTGATATTTACCACCTTCGCGATTGGATGGTGCTTCCCATTGAATTTTGCCATCCTCTTTGATCGCATCAGGCATATCAGCATATGCAGGGTGAGAAACAATTTTGGACATATACGCAACAAATTCTGGTGCCCAAGCTTGCCCTTTGCTACCATATTTTATGAGTTCCGTGCCGTTCTGCTTCACAACCCCTCCATTAGCTCACTAATAGCGCAACCCAACGCTAAGGCTATTTTTTCAATATTCGTAAGCGTGATATTTTTTTCTCCACGCTCTATCATCCCAATATACGTGCGATGTAGCTTGGCTTTTTCAGCTAACTGTTCTTGGGATAAAGCAAGAGCCTTACGGCGCTTTTTCACGGCATTTCCGAATGAAACTGAAATCATTCTTTTCTCCATAAAAAATGCTAACCATAGTGTGTAGTTTGCTCCACATACTATGGTTAGCATTTTGCTAGATAGCCTGTCTGGACAAGCCTCAGCTCGCACGGTCACTAAAGAAGAGGTGGAATAGTGAAAATAATAAAGCTACTTCTATTTTCTTGGTATTTGAAACAGTCAAAGAAGCAGAATATAGCCTAGCAAAAAAGGACAATATACTACCAATGTTATGTCTGCTCTAGGCTCCTGTGACTTGTGGAAGAGGAATGATGACTATTTTAAACAGCTTTGTTTTCTATCATCGGGCAGCAGTTGTCCTTTAGAGCTGCTAGTGCAATAAAGAGTATAGCATCCTCATATATATGATTGGACTCCAATATACATTCAGCAAGTATATACGACTTATACAACACTAGATTGGCAAATTATAAGATAAAATACATCAAGAAGATATTAAAACATATTATTGGTAGTTAAAGTTTTATTTACTTCTGTTTCTCTCTTCAGTCGAAGCAATACGCGAGATAGTAAAAAAATCTTGTAATTGAAAAGTGGACAGCTGAATTTTTTTATATTTAGCTTGAAGCGTTCAGATGTGTTACCTTTTTGAGATGCAGGCCAGCATCGGACATCACGTATTTTTATGGTGATAAACGTTCATTAGAGAAAATTGGGAATAAATTAAAATATTATGCCTCTGTTGCGTCTGGTATCTATGGAAGTTTATAGGCGCGACTCCTTCTATGTAAAAGGACTTTCCAAGCACACTACATGTCATATATATTCATTGAAATGGCGCCCCATCATAACTTTTCTATTGTCATCAAAGATACACGTTTTATATTTTTTTAATTCTGGCGAATTCGCCATAATTAAAAATGCTAGTCTGGACACTTTCATAAAACAACTTCCTCCTTTTTCTTTTCTCAATTTTTTGCCTCTTGGTTTATGCGCGACACCTACGGGCCAACCATGCGACACTTATTTTCGCAGCATGACCGTGGCAGTGGGGAAAACCCCTTCATGGACAAATCCAGGCTGGCAAGTTCGATTCTTGGGGAGCGGCAGGGCTGGGGTAAGCGCAATTTTCAGAAAAACCCTATGCGGCAGACGCGCAAGCCCTGCTATGCGCGTCTGCCGGGGCTATAATCAGATGGTAATCCGAGTTTCGCGTTGGTTCGTCGACGGCATTCGTCGGAATTAAGGTTGGCAAGCATATATTTCGCACAAGCGATATTCCAGCGCCGGGTTTCTTCCTGGCGCTTTTCCATATCGGCTTGCGAAGGGCGGGACTTCCATCCAAATGAATTGCGAAGTCCTTTGGTCACTCGGCGCATGAAGTCAGTCAGCTTGCATTGGGCTTTTCTGGCCCGGCGTTGGAGCCTCTCTGTGGCTCTGGCTCTTTCTATTTGGAGCATCGGCCCAAGGTTCAAAAATTCAAAAAAGAGCGTGGTCACAACACGGATGGCCCGCAGCCCCACATAGTCACCTTGGTCATTAACAACGCGGGGCTGCTGCACCTTCATAAAACCCGCTTCTTTCAGCAGGGCAATAGCCCGCTCACATCGGCGCTGGCCCATACCAGAATCCCGGACGATGGTTCGCATATCAATGTCAATGAAGCCACTCTCAAGCGTAGGCGTACCCAAGCAGAGCGAAGCAAGGTCAAGGTGGGACAAGATAGTCTCAATGACAATCTGACACGCCTCACGCCGTTCTGAGCGCGTTTTTCGGTGAGGGTGAGATTGGAGTAGCTTACACTTCTTCGGATGGAAATACCACGCCTTGGCCCGTTCCGCAGCCAGCGACAGAATGCGCGGCAAGCCGCCCTTGCCTTTCCTGATGGGTTTGGCCGGGGAAAGGTTTGGATGCTTGGGATCATGGCCGCAACGGTTGCCGGTCATATTTCCACCCCGCGCGGGGTGAAAACCCGGATATGCTCGAAATACGCTCGAAAAGCGATTCCGCTGCCATGCTCTAAATAGGCTAGAAAAGCCCTTTGGACGCAAAACAGGGGTTTAGGTACTTTTTTAACACCTAAACCCCTGTAATTTATGGAGCCAGCTGCGAGAATTGAACTCGCTACCTGCTGATTACGAATCAGCTGCTCTACCAAGTGAGCTAAGCTGGCAAATACCTGTTTTGTAAAACTTTTTTCGTCACTTTTACTGTGACTTTCTACTTTTAACCAGTTGACAAGCTGGTCTATTACGAATCAGTTGCTCTACCAGCTGAGCTATGCTGGCGCATTGACCGATGACCAATACAGGGGGAATCAATAGCTTGTCCCCGGTTTAAAGTCAAGCCATTTTCCTTTTGGAGGGATAAAAGGTTTTGGGGACGGCTTGCGGCACCTACGGCGTCAGGTGCGCAGACGGGCCGTAAAGGGAGATTGTGACAAATGGATTACGGACGTTTGAAGGGGCGATCAGGGCTTGATTCTCCACAGGTCTGTCCGTATCCTGTGCGCTGTTTTCCAAACCGTTTCAAACCTGTATTTGCGTGATCAGGACTTTTTCATGACGGACCTTTCTTTTTTTGAACAGGCTATTTCGTTTGTTCTGCATATCGATCAGCACCTTTTCGCACTTGTCGCGGAATATGGGGCGCTGCTGTATCTTTTTCTGTTTATCGTCGTGTTCTGTGAAACCGGTCTGGTAGTGACGCCTTTCCTGCCGGGCGACTCGCTGCTGTTTGCGGCGGGGACCGTGGCCGGAGCCGGGCATCTCAGTTACCCGGTGTGTATGCTTGTCCTGTTGGGGGCGGCGATTTTGGGGGATGCCGTAAACTATGAGATCGGGCGGCACGTGGGGCCGAGCATATTCAGCCGGGAGACACGGTTTCTGAACAAAGAGCACTTGCTCAAGGCCCATGCGTTTTACGAACGGCATGGCGGCAAGGCCATTATCCTGGCCCGGTTCATTCCCATCGTGCGTACCTTTGCGCCGTTTGTGGCTGGGATTGCGCTCATGTCCCCGGTCAAGTTCCTGTCTTTCAACATCACCGGGGCCATCCTCTGGGTGGTGGGGCTGGTTTCCGCCGGGTATTTCCTTGGCAACATCCCGATCGTAAAGAACAATTTCAGTGTCGTCATTTACGGCATCATCATCGTTTCGGTCCTGCCGGTGGTTATCGAGTTCATACGGGCAAAAATCAAGAAATAACATATAATCTGAGGAGGCTCTATGCTGCGTACTCCTGTAGCTGAAGCGCTCGGTGCGGCGTCCGCCGCGTCTGAAATCCGTATCGGCGGCTGGGTCCGGACCCGCCGCGACGCCAAGGGGTTTTCGTTCCTCGAACTCAACGACGGTTCCTGCCTCGGCAACATCCAGTGTATTGTTGATGAGGGTACCGCCGCATGGGACAAACTGGAAGGCGTCAACACGGGCGCGTGCGTCGCCGTTACGGGCGAACTTGTCGAGTCGCCCGGCAAAGGCCAGAAATGGGAAGTGCGGGCCAAGGATATGACCGTGTTCGGCCTCGCCGATCCTGAAACCTTCCCGCTTCAGAAGAAGCGCCATTCCGACGAATTCCTGCGTACCATTGCGCACTTGCGTTCCCGTACCAACAAGTACGGGGCGGCCTTCCGCATCCGTGCCGAAGCCGCGCACGCCGTGCACGACTTTTTCTATCAGAACGGGTTTTATTATGTGCATACGCCCATCCTGACGGGGTCCGACTGCGAAGGCGCGGGTGAAATGTTCCGGGTGACGACCCTGCCTCTGAACACGCCCGTGAAGCCCGGCGAAAACCCCTATGCGCAGGATTTTTTCGGCAAGGAGTGCAGCCTGACTGTTTCCGGCCAGCTTGAGGCCGAAGCGCTGGCCCTTGGGCTCGGCAAAGTCTACACGTTCGGCCCGACCTTCCGCGCCGAAAATTCCAATACCCCCCGTCACGCTGCGGAATTCTGGATGATCGAGCCTGAAGTGGCTTTCACGGATATCAACGACAACATGGATCTGGCCGAGAGCCTGACCTGCTTTGTGATCAACCGTGTCCTCGAACGCCGCGCCGACGATATGGATCTGTTCGATCGCTTTGTGGACAAGGGGCTGGTGGATCGCCTCAAGGGTATGGTGGCGCAGCCCTTTGCGCGCTGTTCCTACCGCGAGGCCATCGACATTTTGAAAGCGAGCGGAAAGAATTTCGAGTACCCCGCCAAGTTTGGCCTTGATTTGCAGACCGAGCACGAGCGTTTCCTCGCCGAGGAACATTTCAAGCGCCCGGTGGCGGTGTATGACTATCCCAAAGAGATCAAGGCGTTCTATATGCGCCAGAACGACGACCGTGAGACCGTGGCCGCGATGGACGTACTGGTTCCCCGCATCGGCGAACTCATCGGCGGCAGCCAGCGCGAGGAGCGCCTCGACGTGCTCGAAAGCCGTATCCGCGAGATGAATCAGGATCCCGCAAACTATTGGTGGTACTTGGATCTGCGCCGTTTCGGCTCGGTTCCGCATTCCGGGTTTGGCATGGGCTTCGAGCGCCTCGTCATGATGCTCACCGGTATTTCCAATATCCGCGACGCGCTCCCGTTCCCCCGTACGCCGGGCTCGTTGGAGTTCTAGGCGGAGATGATGGGATGATATCGGGGAGGGGAGAGGGAGCCTTTCTGAGGAAAGGCTCCCTCTCCCCTCCCCAAAACCCTCCTCTCTCCCTCCCAAGGCTTTTGGCTGGTGGGGAGGCGGCGTGGAGGGAGTTCGTTCCGGCGGAGGATGGGGATTTCTCTGTTTTGTGGGAAAAGGATGTATGCCGTGGCGTGAAAATGGGCACGGCCATGTGTTCCGGAAAAAGAAAAACGCTTCAGTGTCCGTGTGAACCGGATAGTGAAGCGTTTTTTATTCCTAAAGAGTCCGGGGTGTGGCCTCTGCTGACGAAAAGGCCGCGCCGGAATCCCCAAAGTCCGGCAGGGGTTGCCGTAATGCCCTTTACTTGTCGAACTTGACGGACTGGAGGGCCTTCTTGACGTCGGCCTCGTACTTCCCGGCGTCCTTCTTCAGGAACATGGCGTTTGCGATCACTCCCTTGTCCCCATTGGGGTAGGTCCACGTCATGTTGATGAGTTCCGGGCGGTTATCCTGAGCGGGGATGGTCATTTGGGTAGCGAGGGCGGCGACGCCGTTGTTCTCGACCTTGCCGCATGTGGCTTCAGCTTTGCCTGTGCCAAGCTGGCTTTCCAGTTCGCCGATGAGCTTCTTGCAGCGTTTTTCCGTTTGTGCGGCATCTTGTTTGAGAAATGCCTCTTGCGTGCCGGGATCGGGATTTCTGATGATGCTCAGTTTGAGGAAGTCGTCCGCAGGGCCTTGTGCCAGAAGCAGGATTTCAGGGCCATTCTCTTGGGAGAACTGTTTCAGGACTCCCTTGGGGAGGACTTCCCAGCCGGAAGGGAGGCTGATGGTGACATTTCCCGCTTTCTGGGGAATAAAATCGTCGGCTTGAGCTTGGATGCCGATACCGAGGGAGAGGGCTCCCGCCAAGAGCAGCGTATAACCGAATCGCATGTTTTCTCCTCCATCCGTAGAGATTGGGGCCGCATTCTTTTTTCAAGGCGTATACCCGCCGGCGGAGGATTGAAAATGATAAATAGCGGCATGGACAGAAAGTACAGCGGAGCCTATAGTTGAGGATGGAGGTATAACTATGAACGGAAAACGTAACATCCTTTTTGTAGATAAAGACGCGTACCCCTCTCTTGAAGAGCCGGAACTTTTCGATACGCTTGCGGCGGGTGCGGGGAGCATCCGCGTGGAGCGCATCGTATCCAACGGGCAGGTCACTCCCGAAGGGGAATGGTACGATCAGGATCTGGACGAGTGGGTTGTGGTGCTTGAGGGCGAAGCCCGCCTGCACTACATGGATGGCGAGGAAGTGGGGCTGAAGAAAGGGGATTCGCTGTTTCTGCCGAAGCGCAGGAAGCACCGGGTGGTTTACACCAGTTCCCCGTGCATCTGGCTGGCCATACATGCGGATCTGCTGACCCCGCAGTCGGTGGTTGCCGACGCAATCTGAGGACGCAGGCGTGCGGTGGGTTTTCCCCGCGCCGAAGAGGGAATTCTTCATACGGAAGGATTCCTTTTTTTGCGCCGTGCATTGGGCATGAAAAAAGGGTTTGCCGTGAAGCAAACCCTTAAGACCCAAGTGGTCGGGATGGCGCGATTTGAACGCGCGGTCTCTGCGTCCCGAACGCAGCGCTCTACCAGACTGAGCCACATCCCGTGAAGAAGCCCTTCTTAGCCCGAACCAAAATGAAAGACAAGCGTTTTTTTGGCACCTGTGGAAAAAAGGAAAGGGCCTGTTTGGACAAAATCTTTAGAAACAAAAGGTTAGCTGTAAAATCATGGATGGGGCTTTTCTTGACCCTTTGACCCGCCTCATGTAGAGGATGCGTGAAAGAGAAGGTCCTGAGACAGCCTTCGGGAGTCCTGACGGGCCGCCCGGACAAGCCGCTGAAGGCTTTTTCGCAAGAATCTGCACTGAAGGACGAGCGGAGCCGTGAATGGCCGATATGTGGCGATCCCGTTCGGGGACGCGCGCCCTTCCATACAAGGATACGGAGGCAGTCGGGAAGAATGACCGGACAGGACAATATCATCGAATTGAGGGGTGTGGACAAATCTTTCGAGGACACTCGCGCGCTTGAGGGCATTGATCTGAGTATCAGCAACGGCGAGTTTCTGACCCTCCTTGGGCCTTCCGGTTGCGGCAAGACGACCATCCTGCGAATCCTTTCGGGCTTCGAGACCCCGGATCAGGGAGACGTATCCATCGGCGGGCAGCGGATGAACGACGTCCCGCCGGAGCGCCGTCAGGTCAATACCGTGTTTCAGAATTACGCGCTGTTCCCGCATATGACCGTGCGCGACAACGTGGCTTTCGGGCTTCGGATGCAGTCCTGTCCGAAAGGCGAGATCGAGGGCAGGGTGCTGGAAGCCCTGCGCATGGTGCATCTCGAACAGTACGCGGACCGTCGCCCGCATCAGCTTTCCGGCGGCCAGCAGCAGCGCGTGGCCATCGCCCGCGCCGTGGTCAACAAGCCGCTGGTGCTGCTCCTCGACGAGCCGTTCAGCGCCCTCGACTACAAGCTGCGGCGCGCCATGCAGCTTGAGATCAAACGCCTCCAGCGACGCCTCGGCATCACCTTCGTGTTCGTGACCCACGATCAGGAAGAGGCTTTTGCCATGTCCGATCGCGTTGTGGTCATGAATCAGGGCCGCATCGAACAGATCGGCACGCCTCAGGAAATCTACGAGGAGCCGTCCAACCTGTACGTCGCCCGTTTCGTCGGCGAGATCAACATCCTGCCCGCGCGGATCATGTCCGTGCCCGGCGAGGGCATCTATATCGCGGACATCAGCGGCCGCCGCTTCACCCTGCGCACGTCGCGCCCGTTCGCGGCGGGGGATCGGGTGAACGTGCTTTTGCGGCCCGAGGACATCCGCGTCTATGCGCATGACGACGAGCGCCCCGAAGGGCCGTACCTCACCGGGCGCATTGAGGAAACCGTCTATAAGGGGGCGACCGTGGATATTTCCATCGCCCTCGACAGCGGCGAGACCCTTTCCGTTGCCGAGTTCTTCAACGAGGACGACGCGGAAATCAGCTACAACCGCGGGGAGCGCGTTGCCGTGACTTGGGTTGACGGTTGGGAAGTGGTGTTGCCGTATGAAGCAGACTAGGGCCTTTTTCAACCGCTTTTCCATCGGCGTCACGGCGTTGTGGCTGCTGTTGTTCGCTTTGCTGCCGAATATCGGCCTTCTGGTGGTGACGGTGCTGACGCGCGGCGAGCAGGATTTCGTATTGCCGCAGTTCACGCTGGACAACTACCTGCGCCTGCTCGATCCCACGTTCCTGAAAATCCTGTGGGAATCCCTGTGGCTGGCCTTCATGAGCACGCTGGCGTGCCTGCTGGTGGGCTATCCGTTCGCCTACCGGATCGCCCGGGCCAGCGCCAAGATGAAGCCGTGGCTGCTCCTGCTGGTCATCATCCCGTTCTGGACGAACTCGCTTATCCGTACCTATGCGCTCATCCTGATCCTCAAGGCCAACGGGCTCATCAGCACGCTGCTGATGTGGCTCGGGGTTACGGAACAGCCCGTGTCCTTCATGTACGGCGATTTCGCGGTGTTCATGGGCATCCTGTACACGTTCCTGCCGTTCATGGTTTTGCCGCTGTACGCATCCATCGAAAAGCTGGACAGCCGCCTGCTCGACGCGGCCCGGGATCTCGGGGCCAGCGGCTTCCAGTCGTTCTGGCACGTCACGTTCCCGCTGACCCTGCCCGGTATCATCGCGGGCTCGATGCTCGTTTTCCTGCCTTCGCTCGGGGCGTTCTATATCCCTGAAATCCTCGGCGGGGCCAAGAGTATGCTCATCGGCAACTTCATCAAGAACCAGTTCATGGTGGCCCGCGACTGGCCGCTCGGCGCGGCGGCGAGCACCATTCTGACGCTGCTGCTGGCCCTGCTCATCGCGGTGTACCGGATGGCCAACCGCAAGGTCGCCTCGCGCGACCGCATGGACGAGGTGGCGTGATGATGCGGAAACTCGGCAAACTGTGGCTCTGGATCGTGTATGCGTTCCTGTTTCTGCCCATCTTTGTGGTGATCGCGTATTCCTTCAACGCCGCCAAGTACACGTCGGCGTGGAAAGGGTTCACGCTCAAGTGGTACAGCCAGCTTTTCGGCAATGCGGCGCTGATCGACGCGGTGGTGAACACGCTTTCCGTGGCGGCGCTGGCGGCCTCGCTGGCGACGCTGCTCGGGGTGCTCGCCGCGCTGTGCCTCAAGCGCACGGAATTCCCCGGACGCCAGCTCCTGCACGCCTCCCTGTACGTCCTGACCGTCTCGCCGGAGATGGTCATGGGGATTTCGCTGCTCATCTTTTTCATCAGCGTCAAGCTGCCGCTCGGGTTCGTGTCCATGCTCATCGCGCACACGACGCTCGGCCTGCCCTTCGTGGCCCTGACCGTTTTGGCGCGCCTGGCCGAATTCGACGAGCATCTGGTGGAGGCCGCCCGCGATCTCGGGGCTACCGAGGCGCAGGCGTTCCGCTATGTGATCCTGCCGGTGATCATGCCCGCCGTGGTCGCGGGGTGGCTCTTGGCGTTCACGCTGTCGATGGACGACGTGCTGATCAGCTTTTTTGTGGCCGGGCCGACGTTTGAGGTGCTGCCCCTGCGCATCTACTCAATGGTGCGGCTCGGCGTGAAGCCGGACATCAACGCGCTTTCCGCCATCATGTTCTGCGTGACCATCGCCCTCGTCGTGCTGGCCTTCTGCCTCTCGCGGCCCAGAAAAAGTTTGAGGAAGCAGGGTTGATGAAACGCATTGGGGAAGGGAGGGAAAACTTTTCTGAAGAAAAGCTTTTCCCTCCCTTCCC
>OGWR01000168.1_pt1 | contig 56767 bp, 72 predicted proteins | sample 1576061 | NCBI WGS metagenome assembly OGWR01 (sample SAMEA3541511, study PRJEB24748) | human gut metagenome | biome: human gut; feature: human-associated habitat; material: faeces | place: China | collected 2012 | reverse complement strand
GTAGAACTCTGTACGAGCCATATCAGCACCGCCCAGACGTCCGGAGCAAGATGCCTTCACACCCTTTGCGCCTGTCTTCATCGTTCTGCCCATTGCAGACTTCATTGCACGACGGAAGGAGATACGATTCTCAAGCTGCTGCGCAATATTCTCTGCTACTAACTGCGCATGGCTGTCCGGATTCTTGATGTCCATGATCTTGATATCCAATGCAACCTTGCGATCTAAAACCTTTAATAACTCTTTCTTCAGGTTCTCAATCTCAGCACCGCCCTTACCGATTACGAATCCAGGCTTTGCTGTGTGAATGATAACTCTTACTTTATCTGTCGGTCTCTCAATCTCAATCTTTGAAATACCAGCGCTGTATAATTTCTTCTTTACAAATTCTCTGATCTTGTAGTCCTCTACAAGATAGTCTGCAAATTTGTCCTCTGCAAACCAATTGGAATCCCAGTCACTGATAACACCGACTCTTAAACCATGAGGATTAACCTTCTGTCCCATTTTAATCTCCTTTCACAGATCAAAAATTCTGATCTGAAGCAAACTTATGATTAGCGCTCGTTGAGAACGATCGTGATGTGGCTCATTCTCTTCTCAATACGGTATGCTCTACCCTGCGCTCTTGGTTTGATTCTCTTCATTGTCGGTCCTTTATTTGCATAACACTCTTCAATGTACAAATTCTCAGGATTCATACCATTGTTGTTCTCAGCATTTGCAACTGCAGACTGTAATAACTTTAAGATAATGCTGGACGCATATCTTGGATTATATGTCAAAATACCGATTGCTGTCTCTACATCTTTGCCTCTGATGGCATCTAACACATAACAAGCCTTCTGAACTGAAACTCTTGCATAAGATAACTTAGCTGAAGGTCTGGTGTCTTTCTGGTTCTCATTTCTCTCTCTCTTAATCTGAGATCTATGCCCCTTAGCCATTTGTGAAGCCTCCTTTCGATTCTCTGTTGATTTATCTCTCCGCTGTCATCAATGACTAACGGCCCTTCTTCTCGTCCTTACCGTGACCTCTGTAGGTTCTGGTAGCTACGAACTCGCCGAGCTTGTGTCCTACCATATCCTCAGTTACATATACAGGTACATGCTTTCTACCGTCATGTACAGCAAATGTTAAACCTACGAATGATGGGAAAATAGTGGAACGACGAGACCATGTTTTGATCACTGCCTTATCACCGGATGCGACTGCAGCGTCTACCTTCTTTAAAAGGCTTGCATCAGCGAAAGGTCCTTTTTTTAATGAACGTGCCATTGTATCCTCCATTCTGCCTTAACGGCTAATCCAATCTTCAAATAGACTGCTCCGGCTGATTATTTAGCCAAAGCCTTTCCGTCTCTTCTTCTTACGATCAGTTTATTTGACTTATTGTTCTTCTTACGTGTCTTTAAGCCAAGTGCAGGCTTGCCCCAAGGAGTACATGGACCCGGACGGCCGATACCTGTCTTACCTTCACCACCACCGTGTGGATGGTCGTTAGGGTTCATAACGGAACCACGAACAGTAGGTCTGATACCCATATGACGCTTACGTCCTGCCTTACCGATATTTACAAGTGCATGCTCACCGTTTCCTACTACACCGATTGTTGCACGGCATACGATAGGAACCATTCTCATCTCACCAGAAGGAAGACGAAGTGTTGCATACTTACCTTCCTTAGCCATCAGCTGTGCGCTGTTACCAGCGGAACGAACAAGCTGACCACCTTTTCCAGGATAAAGCTCAATGTTGTGAACCTGAGAACCTACTGGAATGTTCTGAAGTGGAAGTGCGTTTCCTACTGCGATCTCTGCCTCAGGACCGTTCATGATCTTCTGACCAACCTTCAGTCCCTCCGGAGCGAGGATATATGCTTTCTGACCATCTGCATAGCTGATCAGTGCGATATTTGCTGTTCTGTTTGGATCGTACTCAATTGTCTTAACAGTAGCTGGAATACCATCCTTATTTCTCTTGAAATCGATAATTCTGTATTTTCTTCTTGATCCGCCACCACGATGTCTTACAGTGATCTTACCCTGTGAGTTACGTCCGGCGTTCTTCTTTAAAGACACAGTCAATGACTTCTCAGGAGTTGTAGCTGTGATCTCAGCACGATCCATTGTTGTCATATGTCTTCTGGAAGGTGTATATGGGTTAAATGTTTTAATTCCCATGACATTTTCTCCTTTCAAATACTTATATTTGATCCGCCCGATAGGTTTTCCAGGCGATTTAGGTCTTACTCAGATCTTACAGTCCTTCAAAAATCTCGATATCCTTGCTGTCCTCTGTAAGCTGTACAATCGCTTTCTTATACTTAGCTGTCTTTCCCTGAGTTCTTCCACGGCGACGAGTCTTACCGTCACAGTTCATTGTGTTTACCTTTGAAACCTTTGTACCGTCGAAAAGCTTCTCAACAGCTTCCTTAACCTGGCTCTTTGTAGCATCAGGATGAACAGCGAATGTGTACTTTTTCTCTTCCATAGATGCCATAGACTTCTCAGTCACGATTGGCTTCTGGATAACATCATAATATTTCAAATCTGCCATTATGCGTACACCTCCTCAATCTTTGCTACAGCACTCTTTGTGATGATGATCGTATCATACTTCAGAATGTCGTATACGTTGATTGCGTTAGAGTAAACTGTTCTGACACCGGCGATGTTTCTTGCAGAAACCTCTACGTTGTCATTATCCTCACCGTCAAGAACAACGAGTGCTTTGTTTACCTTTAATGCATCAAGAACACCTACCATTTTCTTTGTCTTGATCTCATCAAACTTTAAAGAATCCATTACGAAGAATTTCTCCTCGTTTACCTTTGTTGTCAGTGCAGACTTAATTGCACCGGCTTTCTCTTTCTTATTCATCTTGAATGAATAATCTCTCGGTGTTGGAGCAAATACAACTCCACCGCCTGTCCACTGTGGAGATCTTGTGGAACCCTGTCTTGCATGACCTGTTCCCTTCTGTCTCCATGGCTTTCTTCCGCCACCGCTTACCTCAGAACGTGTCTTAGCTTTCTGGGTACCCTGACGTTTATTTGCAAGCTGTAATACAACAGCCATATGCATCAAATGCTCATTTACATCAACAGCGAATACGCTATCGTTAAGATCAAGCTTTCCAACTTCGCTGCCTTCCATATTATAAACAGATACGTTAGCCATCTGTGTGTTCCTCCTTTCCAAAAGAATTATTTAGCAGTTTTAACGCTTTCCTTGATGGTCACAACAGATTTCTTTGGTCCAGGAACAGCTCCCTTAACCAGGATCAGATTCTGCTCTGCGTCTACGCGAACGATTTCAAGGTTCTGGATCGTTCTCTTTACGCCACCCATCTGACCAGGCATCTTCTTACCCTTGAATACACGGCTAGGATCAGAACAAGCACCATTGGAACCTGCGTGTCTGTGGAACTTAGAACCATGACCCATAGGTCCTCTGTGAAGACCATGTCTCTTGATCGCACCCTGGAAACCTTTTCCCTTTGTAGTGCCGCTTGCGTCGATCTTGTCTCCGGCTTCAAAAATGTCAGCCTTGATCTCCTGACCAAGTGTGTACTCCTCAGCGTTCTCAAACTTAAACTCTTTCAGATATCTTTTTCCGGATACTCCAGCCTTTGCGAAGTGTCCCTGAAGAGGCTTGTTTACGCCATGACTTCTCTTTACTTCCTTCTTACCTGTAGAATCCTTGCTGATAACCTTATCCTTCTTATCAACATATCCTACCTGTACTGCACTGTACCCATCATTTTCAACTGTCTTTACCTGTGTTACGAAGCAAGGACCTGCCTGAAGTACAGTTACCGGAGTTAATACTCCGTTCTCGTTGAAGATCTGTGTCATACCGACCTTCGTTGCTAAAATAGCTTTCTTCATAATGTTGCACCTCCTGTTAATCTACAGCGGAATACGATTGGCGCACGCAGTTTTTACTGCCGGTTGGAATCGTATTCATCCTAGACGGTCTATAATGTGCAAGTTTGATTCAAAAAACTTCGTTTATATAAACCCTAAGGACTTTCTCTTTAAAATCTTACTTTTCCTTCATCTTGAGCTGTACAGCTACACCGGAAGGAATCTCCATCTTTGTTAATGCTTCGATGGTCTTCTGTGTTGGAGCGATAACATCAATCAGTCTCTTGTGAGTTCTCTGCTCAAACTGCTCTCTGGAATCTTTGTACTTGTGAACCGCACGAAGAATTGTAACTACTTCCTTCTTTGTAGGAAGAGGTACCGGACCGCTTACATTAGCGCCAGTCTTCTTTGCTGTCTCAATAATCTTCCCAGCAGCATGATCAATCTGATTGTGGTCATACGCCTTCAGTGTAATTCTCATTACGTTAGCCATAAAAAAAGCCGCCTCCTTTTCGCACTTTTGCGAGCAAACTGATCTGATTGGCATCGAATCATGCTCGTTGTAATAGCGCAACAAGTGGTGACTGTACACTTATCCGGGTGTGTCCTGTTGAATCACATCGGGTAACGCAGGACATCCCTTCTGTCTCTATCTGCTTTCGCAGAATGTTAAATTGGTACAGTGACTTGTCGCCAGTTTCCTAACTTGACATTCGCTCCACGGAAAACCTGTCATTCGTTACCAGATGACAGCAACCTCACGCTTCACAGCTATCAATGTCACAGCATTTGCTATTGTAGCAAGATTTTACAGGCTTTTCAAGGACTTTTTTTATTTTTTTTGTATTTTTTACTTTTTCTACGTTTTGCACAAAAAATGCCGTCACCGGAAACTTTTGTTGTGAAAATGCACAACTTCGTTTCAGATGACAGCATCCCTGTTCTTTATAATCGGTCAAACTTTCCGGCTTCACCGGTCAGCTTTTCTGCAATCTCTTTGTTTTCCTGCATCTGGCTTGCAATCTCTCCCATACCCTGTACCAGTTCTGTAGTATTAGTTGCCGCAGAGCTTACGCCCTTGGCACTTTCGTCCACCGCAGCACTGATCCCCTGGATGGCTCTTGTGATATTGTCCACCAGGATCTGCACCTCGTCTGCCATCTGATGAAAACGAGTAACAATCTCATCTACATGAACAGCATCTTTTTTGTACTGGGCACCGGAATCCACAAACCCATCATAATCTGTAGAGATATCTTCCATTACATAGGAAGCAATTGTTCTGGACTGCTCTGTCAATTCCTCTACAGCACCTACAACAACCTGATTGATATTCTGGATATTATTGGCTGCTTTCCGGCTCTCTGCTGCAAGATTACTGATCTCATCCGCAACAACAGCAAAGCCTTTTCCGGCCTCCCCTGCTCTCGCCGCCTCGATCGCAGCATTCAGTGCCAGCAGATTGGTCTGGCTGGATATGCTCAGAATTTCATCGGTCAGCTCATTGACAGTCGCAACACTCTTACTCCCTTCAATTGCCTCCTCCAGCTTTTTGATAATGCCATTTACCACAACGCTGGTGTTTTTCTTGGTTTCCACCGCAGTGGATTCCAGCTTCTCCGCACGCTCCCGCATATTTCCGGCGTAATCCAGCAGTTCCTTGGAAGCATCTGCCAGCTCAACGATATTTCCATTGACTTCTGTAGCATTATCACTGATATTGGACACAGTCGAAGAAATCTCCTGCATAGACGCTGACAACTGTTCCATCAAAGCAGAAATGTCTGCAGAACTGTCATTGGCTGTAGTCACATGCTCCGACACATTGCCTACGATCTCCTCCAGACTATTTGCACTGGTGGTAATCTCCTTCATAATACTCTGCAGAGTTTCCAGGAACACATTGATCCCTGTAGCAATCTTACCCATCTCATCCCTGCTGTCCACAGATATTCTCTCAGTCAGATCACCATGTCCTGACTGTACATCATCAATGACCTTGGACAGCTTACTGTCAATCCTCCCAAGAGGAAGACTGATGCTTCGGTGGCTGATCGTAACACCCAGCACATCCACAAAAACGCCACTGATCAAAATGATTACAACCATAAATATAGAAGAGTTATATTTGATCTTCTGCTTTGAAATGGCTGACTCCATTCCCTCCTTGTTGCTCTTAACCATATCACTGATCTCGTCAGAGATGGTCTTGCCCAATGTGCTCAGAGTACCATTGGCCAGATTTTCCGCTTCCTCATTACGATTCTTCTCGCTCAGACGGATTGCCTGCTCAAAGTTTGTAAGGTATTCCTCGTAGTCACTTTCAAACTGCTGGAACTGTTCCTTCTCTTTCTCACTCTGCATCATCTCTTCATACTCAATATTAGCACCCTGTATATCGCTGCGCAGGGAGCTTGCCTCCGTCGCCAATTCTTCTGTGGAAGCTTTTTCCTCTGCCAGACAATGAGCATAAACTACCCGGTGAAGAGACTGGAAATTCTCGGCAATCTCTCCCAGCTTACTGATATTCTGCGCATATCGTTCTGAGATCATCTGGCTGGCACGAAGCATCCCCTTCAGCTGACCAATGCAGAGAATACTGCACAGGAAAAGCATGACCCCAAGCATAGTAATGGGCAGCATAACTTTCCACTTCACAGAATTCTTATCTATTTTAACAGATCCTTTTTTCGGTACCGAAAGCTTCAGCTTCGGCATTTTCATTTTCGGTAAGTTTGGTTTTAATTTTTTCATTTTCATTTCGGTATCCTCCACTTTTCTTTTGTCGAAAACGGAGACAGGCACTCCCGTCTCCGTTCCATGGTGTATATTGTGAATTCACCTTCCCCGTATTATAACGGCATACGCCGTTTTCGATCTGCCTCCCTGCCCCCTGAAAACCAGGAAGCCTTCCGTCAGACCTCCGTGCTGTCAGTCTCGTCTTCCTCCAGCACAGTTTCATACTTCTCCAAAATTATATTTTGGATCATCTCCCTGGTCTCCGAATTGATCGGATGGGCTATGTCACGATATTCTCCATCTCCTGCGCGTCTGCTCGGCATTGCAATAAAAAGTCCCTTCTCTCCTTCAATCACCTTAATATCGTGAACAACAAACTCTCCATCAAGGGTAATCGAAACGATTGCTTTCATTTTACCTTCTTTTGCAATTTTGCGGATACGCACATCTGTTATCTGCATGTTGGAAACCTCCTTTGATTCCAGACAATATTGTTATCAAATAAGAAGAAACTCTCCTGTATTCATTCTGCGCCCGACATCAAAGTGCATAACGCTCGTTTTTCTCGATCACAATACGAATCTGTCCATTTTCGCCAATATACTCTGTATTTGCACGGATTGTATCTCTGCTTTCTACGATACAATTCTCAATGTGTGTATTGTCGCCAATATAAACATCATTCAAAATGATCGAATTCTTAATGACACAATTATTTCCAACGTATACTTCTTTGAACAAAATAGAATCCTCTACCTGTCCATTGATGATACATCCACTGGATACAAGACTGTTTCTCACATCAGAACCTGCATTATATTTTGCAGGCGGAAGATCCTGCACCTTAGAATATACATCCGGATACTGCTTAAAGAAGTAATCGCGGATCTCCGGTTTCAGAAAATCCATATTGGTGCGGAAGTAAGATTCCACAGAGGAAATATTACTCCAATATGTATCCAGCTTGTATGCATAAATCTTTTTGATGTCCTTGTAACGGATCAGGATATCCTTAACGAAATCATATCTTTCCTCCTGATCAGCCTTCTCGATCAGCTCGATCAGCAGACGGCGGCGTACAATATAAATACCCGCAGATACCTGCTGTCCCTTTGCCTGGATCGGCTTCTCCTCAAAGCTTGTGATACGCCCGTCCATATCGGTAGAAATAACGCCGAAACGACTCGGATCATCCTTCTCATTCATATCTGTTGTTACTACGGTAAAATCCGCTTTCTTGGCAATGTGATACTCAAGGACCTTATTGTAGTCCATCTTGTACACGCCATCTCCGGATGCGATAACAACATACGGCTCGTGGCTGCTCTTCAGAAATCCGATATTCTGTGCGATTGCATCTGCAGTACCCCGGTACCAGTAACTGTTGTCCGGTGTCGTGGTAGGAGTGAATACATATAAGCCCCCCTGTTTTCTACCAAAATCCCACCATTTTGAAGAATTCAAATGCTCATTCAGCGACTTTGCATTATATTGTGTAAATACAGCCACCTTCTGGATATGCGAATTCGTCATGTTACTCAATGTAAAGTCAATGCTTCGGAAGCTGCCGGCTATTGGCATAGCTGCAATTGCTCTCTTGTTGGAAAGCTCTTTCATCCGGCTGCTATTACCACCAGCTAATACAATACCTATCGCTCTCATTCTCTGTCACCTACCTTAATCAATGTCTCACCGCCGTCCAAAAGACCATTCGGATAATCTGCCGGCTCTGTGATGCCGGAAATTGCTGTGTTCTTTCCAATCTTAACGCCGTCCGGAATCACAGAATCCTCTCCGATGGTTACCAGACCAAACGCATAAACACTCGGTTTTACTTTGTTTTCCTTCTCTTCACCGATACCCAGCTCGCAGTTCTTACCAACAGTAACTCCCTCTGCAATGATAGACTTGTCAACCGTTGTCCCGGCACCGATCGTCGTAGAGCTCATAATGATGGAATCCCTCACTACCGCTCCTTTTTCGATCGTAACACCACAGCCGATCACAGAATTATGTACCTCGCCGTAAATCTCACATCCTTCGCCAATAATCGCCTTATCCACAACGGCATCCTTTGCGATATACTGCGGAGGAATACGATCACTCTTGGTATAGATCTTCCAGAACTCCTCATAAAGGTTGAATACAGGAATCAGATCGATCAGTTCCATGTTGGACTCCCAATAAGAACCAAGGGTTCCTACATCCTTCCAGTATCCATTGTACTCATATGCAAAAATACGCTTGCCCTGCTCGTGGCAGTACGGAATAATATGTTTACCAAAGTCACATGCCGGCTGATCCTTCAGCTTCAGCAACGCCTCGCGAAGTACAGGCCATGAGAAAATGTAAATACCCATAGACGCAAGATTGCTGCGTGGATGCTCCGGTTTCTCCTCAAACTCCTGGATCTTTTTATGCTCATCCGTAATAACCACACCAAAACGGCTTGCCTCTTCCAGCGGAACAGGAATTGTCGCTAACGTAACATCTGCATTGTTGGCTTTATGGAAGTCGAGCATAACCTCGTAATCCATCTTGTAAATATGATCTCCACCCAAAATAAGTACATAATCAGGATTATACTGCTCCATATATCGCAAGTTCTGATATATTGCATTGGCAGTTCCTGTGTACCACTCACTGCTGGTACTTTTCTCATACGGCGGCAGGATGGAAACACCGCCGACATTTCTGTCCAGATCCCACGGAATACCAATTCCAATGTGAGTGTTCAGACGCAACGGCTGATACTGAGTCAGAACTCCAACTGTATCTACCCCCGAATTAATACAGTTACTTAATGGAAAATCAATTATACGATACTTACCACCAAATGAAACTGCAGGCTTTGCAACATCTGCTGTGAGTACTCCAAGACGAGAGCCCTGACCACCTGCCAGTAACATTGCAATCATTTCTTTCTTTATCACGATATCACCCCTTGTTGTTCAGAATAATTGTATTATAACACACTTTTCATAAATTGGGAATAAATTTGACAAATAATTTGAAAATATTTTCTATTTTTTAGATATTTTGACTAATTTTTACCGGATTATTACATTTCACCTCCTTTTTCAAGCAAAAAAATGCACAACGTCTCCGGGCATTTTCATAGAATACAGAACAAACCTTTTTTCGCTTTCCCCCACAGAAATATCCAATAAAGGAATTGTAATTTTCCCCTTATTCGTTATAATAATGTAAGAACATTACATATTATATATAGAAGAAAGGCGTGGTTTTTATTATGTATCAGATTGACTTTAACCATCCGGCAAATGTATATTTCATCGGAATCGGCGGTATCAGCATGAGCGGATTTGCCCAGCTTCTGCACGATTACGGTTTTCAGGTACATGGCTCCGATGCCCACGAAAGCAAGATCACTGACCACCTGGAGTCACTTGGTATCCATATAATATATGGCCAGTCCAAAGAAAATATTACCGGGGATATCGACTTTGTTGTATATACGGCAGCCATCCATCCGGACAATCCCGAATTTAAAGCAGCAAAAGAACTGGGACTTCCAATGATGGAACGTGCCGAAATGGTAGGACAGGTAATGAAAAATTACCAGAATGCCATTGCAATTTCCGGTACACATGGCAAGACAACGACTACCTCCATGGTATCCCATATCTTTCTGGAAGCGCAGAAGGACCCAACCATCTCCGTTGGCGGCATCCTGAAAGCGATTGACGGAAATATCCGCGTAGGTCATTCCCAGGATTTTATTACTGAGGCCTGCGAATACACCAACAGTTTCCTGAAGTTCCACCCAACAGCCGGGATTATCCTGAATATTGATGCGGATCATCTGGATTTCTTCAAAGATATCAACGATATCCGTCATTCCTTCCGTCGTTTTGCCGAGCTTATCCCGGAGCATGGGGTTCTTATTGTAAATGGCGAGATTCCGGATCTGGCCGAGATCACAGAAGGTCTTGCCTGTCAGGTGATCACATTTGGTCTCACAAGTGACTGTGATTATTTTGCCGATAATATTTCCTTTGATGAGCACGGTTATGGACACTTTGACCTGATCCGCAACGGAATCAGAGAGACTCCCATCGACCTTCATGTCATCGGCCGTCACAATGTAGCCAATGCACTGTCTGCCATTGCACTGGCACAGTATTATCATATAGATATGGATTCCATCAGACAGGGGCTTCTTGCCTTTGAAGGAACAGAGCGTCGTTTTGAGTTGAAGGGTTCTTTCAACGGGGTAACTGTGGTGGACGATTATGCACATCATCCGACAGAGATCACAGCGACGCTGACTGCGGCAGAGAAATTTCCTCACAAGCATCTGTGGTGTGTATTCCAGCCACATACTTATTCCCGTACCCGCGCCCTTTTAAAAGAGTTTGCACAGGCTCTGTCCCAGGCAGAGAATATTGTTCTGGCTGATATCTATGCCGCCAGAGAGGATGATCCGGGAGATATTTCTTCCCGCACCCTGCAGGAAGAGATCAAAAAACTCGGAAAGGATGCCTATTATTTTCCATCTTTTGAGGAGATCGAAAAATTTTTATCAGAAAAATGTATCAACGGTGACCTGTTGATAACTATGGGTGCCGGAAATGTTGTATCTATCGGAGAAGATCTGATCAAAAAATAAGTTATCCACATTATCCACAATTTTTTGTCAAAAACTGTCGACAAATATTGTGGATAATTTTTGTTTATAAAACCCAGGAATTCACAGGGATTTCATGAATTCCGTCCACATTATTCACATTATCCACAATTAAAAATCCACAGAAACCCACTGTTTATCGGTGTTTGCAAGTTTTTTTCTTTGTGTTATTATAGGATACAGACTTGAGATATAAAGCAGTTTTCTTATAATGATTACTTAAAATAACTGCTGGGAACGGAGGATTTACATGGATAATATACTGCTGTGCTCCAATCATATACCATTGGTCACATCAATTCACAATACATTTATCGAGAAATATATGCTTCATGCAAACGGAAGTTATGTAAAAGTGTATCTGTACCTTTCCAAATGCATCCAGGCGGGCGAGGAAGATCTCTCCATCTCCTCACTGGCTGATCAGATGGAAAATACGGAGAAGGACGTGATCCGCGCATTGAATTACTGGGAGAAGCAGGGATTAATGAGGCTTACCAGAGGCGAGGACGGAGAGGAGATTCTCGGCATTGACGTTTTGAACCCTGATGAAACCCTATCCGCCCAGGAAGAATCCCGCTCCTTTGCTGATCTTTCCGCTGGGAACGGAGATACAACCGGCACATCTGCCAAAAGATCCTCTTCCAATAAAGATACACACTCTTCATTGGAGGGAGCTGCGTCGGACAGCCACTCTGCCACAGACGCCAGCACTGACAATGACGCAAAAGCTTCCGAGCAAAAACCGGAGCATTCAAAGACTACTGCGGCATCAAAGGCACAGACAGCTTCACCTTCTATCTCTACAGTGGAAGCCAGGCCGAAAAGCAGCCATAAAACGATTCAGGTAACGACGGAGCAGATGAACCGTCTCGCTGAAAATGATGACTTCTGCTGGACCTCCAATGTGGTAGAGAGCTATCTGGGGCGGCCGGTCAAGCCGAAGGAGTTACAGCTTATTACATATTTATACGATACACTTCACTTTTCTTCCGAGTTGATCCTGCATCTGTATGAGTACTGCATTTCGCTCGGCAAGACAAGCACCAGCTATATCGAGAAAGTGGCGATCGCATGGGATGAAAAACAGGTAAAAACACCTGATGATGCACAAAATGCAACAATCGAGTACAACACCACCTATAATGCTGTTTCCAAAGCAATGGCACTGGGGCGCCCTCTGGCTGCCATAGAAAAGGATTTTGTTGACCGCTGGCAGAATCAGTGGAGCATGGACCTGAGTGTTATTCTTGAAGCCTGTAACCGCACATTATTGAAACTGCAGCATGGCGATTTCAAATATGCAGAGGCCATTGTAGAGCGCTGGCACCGATCCGGCGTACATACACTGGCAGATATCCAGAAAGCAGATGAGGCCTTTGCCAATGAAAAAGCGATGGAAAGAGCCGCCAAGCGCAACGGCAGCGATTCCGGAACAGTTCAGCATAAGCGTTCCCAGGCAGAAACCGCCGCTTTGGAAAGACAACTGTTACAGGTTTAATATTTGAAATTTAGAATTACATTTTCGCACAGGAAAGGACAAGATATCATGGGGATTTCAGCAAACCAATACGGAAGTATCATGGATCAGTATGACAGAACACGGATGAAAAACCAGCGTATCCTGGATCAGCGTACAGAAGCTCTTCATAAGGAAATTCCCGAACTAGAGGAGCTTCAGGGACAGATCATACAGCTTTCTTTCCAGCAGGCCCGTAATGAACTGCTGCAGCCGGAGCAGGCACAATCTACCGCTGCCCGGTACGCCCGGCATATGCAGGCTCTGTTTGAGAAAAAACAGGCTCTTTTGGAAGAACACGGGTATCCCAAAGATTACCTGTCCCCTGTTTACACCTGTCCTGATTGCCATGATACCGGATATATCGACGGAAGACCATGCCATTGCCTGACGAAGGCACAGGCCGATTTTCTCTATGCCAACGCAAACCTCAGCGACATCCTTTTAGAAGAAAATTTTGATACTTTTGACAGTGAATACTACGACGATACCACTGTTAATGATAATCTTTCTCTAACTCCAAAGGAAAATATCAATAAATTAAAGGATATTTGTCTGGATTTCATTAAACACTTTGATGACGCCTATGATAATCTCATATTTTACGGACCTACCGGCGTCGGAAAAACATTTCTGACCCACTGCATTGCCAAAGAGCTTCTCGACACGGGTCACACGGTCGTTTACTTGACTTCTTTACAGCTATTTGATATTTTAGAGAAAGGCAGGTTTGGCAAAGACGAGGAAAGTGAACAAATCCGCACCAAAACAGATTATCTGATCCATAGTGATCTGCTCATTATTGATGATCTTGGTACTGAACTCACAAACAGCTTTACAATCTCTGAGCTGTACCATTTCATTGAGGAAAGGCATCTACAGCAGAAATCAACGATCCTTTCCACCAATCTGACATTTCAGGAATTGTTAAACCGGTACGGCGAGCGCATTTTCTCCCGTTTCACCGGCTACTATCACTTCTGTATGATCATCGGAGATGATATCCGCCCTCTCAAGAAGCTGCGGGCACACACTCCGAAAAATATATCTTAATGATCCCCGTCTGACAAGGTATCAGGCAATCCGGACGGTATCATTAAACCCCAATATCATAAATTCACACATGTAAGAATGGAGGATTTCATAACATGAAACGACACGACAAACTGGCAGAAACAATACCTGTGGGTAATCTGGGAATTTTAGCATTGGAAAGCAGCAGGGAAATGGGAAACCGCGTCAACGACTACATTGTAGAATGGCGTCAGGAGCGTTCCCGAATGGAAGCACCGGCTTCTTCCATTGCTGATTACAGCAAGGATTCTTATCTGATCGACTGCGCCTGCCCACGTTTCGGTTCCGGCGAAGCAAAGGGACTGATCCGTGAATCTGTTCGAGGCGATGACCTCTTTTTATTGGTTGATGTCTGCAACTACAGCCTGACCTATAAGGTATGCGGGCAGGTAAATCATATGTCCCCGGACGATCATTATCAGGATCTGAAGCGTCTGATCGCTGCTGTAGGCGGCAAAGCAAGACGTATCACTGTCATTATGCCGTTTTTGTATGAAAGCCGTCAGCACCGTCGTTCCAGCAGAGAATCCCTCGACTGTGCCCTTGCATTACAGGAGCTTACACAGATGGGCGTGGAAAGTATCATTACATTTGATGCACATGATCCGCGGGTACAGAACGCAATCCCTCTCAAGAGCTTCGAGACCGTTCAGCCAACCTACCAGTTTATCAAGGCGCTGTTAAAGAATGTACCGGACATTAAGATTGATGCACAGAATCTGATGGTTATCAGTCCGGATGAGGGCGCTCTGGGAAGAGCCGTTTACTATGCCAATGTCCTCGGCATTGATGTGGGAATGTTTTACAAACGTCGTGACTATAGCCGTATTGTGGACGGACGCAATCCGATCATCGCACACGAGTTCCTGGGTGCCGATCTGGAGGGCAAGGATGTGATCATCACAGATGATATGATCTCCTCCGGCGAGAGTATGATCGATGTAGCCACAGAGTTAAAGCGCCGGAAAGCAAACCGTATTTTTGTTGCCGCTACGTTCGGTCTTTTCACCAATGGAATGGACAAGTTTGATGAAGCAGTCGAAAAGGGACTGATCTATCGTGTTATGACAACAAACCTTGTATATCAGCCACAGGAGCTTCTTTCCAGAGATTATTATATCTCCGTAGATATGAGCAAATATGTAGCTCTGCTGATCGATACATTAAATCACGATCAGTCCATCAGCGATCTCCTGAATCCGACAGAGAGAATTCAGAACATTCTGGTAAAATACGGCCAAAGATAATGACCTGCTAATTGTAAACATAGTTTTTTCGGCGTTTTTGGAAAGTTCATAGTTTTTTTAGAAATTAAACAATTTTACATCACATCTGCTTTCTATAATGAATTCATAAACATAAATAAGCCGACTGACTAATGTTTGTTATAGATTCTTTTTCATTTTTTTCATTTTCGGTCATGAGGCAGCTCCCTCTGCCTTGTGACCACTCCTTTGAGTGTTACTTTGAAAAGCCCGAAGCAAAAGCTTCGGGCTTTTCGCGTAAAATAAATTTATCTATGCTGCAACATTTCTGTGATATAATGGCACATATAAACAGACAACGAAGTCAATATATAAACGAATAAGGTATCAGACAGAATTATTTTCAAGGAGGTGATCGTCATGATGACAGGATTGACATTAAGCGCAGTATGCATTATTGGACTTGTAGTAATTGTAGGGGGCATTATCATCGGGTTCCATTTCTGGGATAAGGATTGATATACCATCAAAGCATTCCCCTTCTTATGTATATTCAATATGTAAAACAAAAAGTGTTACAGACCCCGCATTTTAGCAGTCTGTAACACTTTATATGTCATTTCACAATTATCCCGGCCATTCTCCAATACCATTATCAGATTGCTCCAAACATTTCCAGACACTCCCGGTTGGTTCCCCGGAAAATATCACGCCGGTCCGCAAACATCCGGCAAAGCTTCTCCAAACGATCCCAGTTATCTTTCACATAATACTCATAGCTGTGTCCCCAGATATAAAACAACTGCTGCTCTCCCTGTGCCGGTTCGCTTTCCAGAAATTGCTGCGCCAGCTCGAAAAGCTGCTCATCATCATGATGACAGGTCGCCTTTAACAGGATTGGATTCTCCGGTACCGCAAAACCATGTGTCGCTTCCACGGTACGACCGTATTTTATTCCATGACGCTGCAGATAATCTACTGCTGCCTGATCATAGGCACCATAGGCATACGCCATGCCTACCGGTTTCTGTCCATAGATCCGGGTAATATTATCAATATCTGTCAAAAATTCCTGATCCATCTCCTCCTCGGTCATATCCACAGGTGCCCGGTGAGTCAGCCCGTGAACTGCAATTTCATGCCCGGCATACAGATCTCTGATAGTTTCCTGATCCATACGGCAAATCTCTTTTCCTTCAATCTCAAAACGACTTTCACGGCTCTGTATGCCGGTATTCAGATTAAAAGTACACTTCATCCCGTAACGGTTCAAAATCTCCACCAGCTTCCGGTCTGATTCAATGCCATCATCATAACTAAACGTAATTGCTTTTTGATATTTCATAATGTTTCCACATTCCTTTCCTGCCCTCTATCGCATAATGGTCTTTGGTCTTGATCTGCCTGAGTTCTACCCCCGCACAAGCTCTACGACCCGTAAAACATTCTCCTGCACCGTAAATTTTACTTCATATTCCCCGAAACTCATGCCGTAGATTCGCTCCGGATCCTTCTGATATCTTGGTCTGGGGTCCTGTTCTAAAACACCCCGAAGTGCCTGAAGCTTTTCTCCGGAAATCTCCGACGCAGCGACAGGCTCCTCCGGAAACTCCACTTTGACACGCCGCACCTGTGTTCCATCCGTAAAGCCCCCCTTTGCCCCAGGGTGACTGTCCGCATAAGGAAGATATGGCTTAATATCATAAATAGGTGTCCCGTCCATCATATCGACTCCTGATACCCAGACTACAGGCTTTCGGGAATCCTGCAGATCAATCTGCTCCAATTTTACACAGGACAGGCCAATGGGATTGGGACGAAACGGAGAACGCGTTGCGAATACGCCAACCCGACGATTTCCACCCAGACGGGGCGGACGCACTGTGGGAGACCATTCCGGCCGAACCGCCTCTGAAAACTCCCATACAAGCCAGAGATGAGAAAACTCCTCCAGCCCACGGAACGCATCCGGATTGCGATATTCCGGCTCCAAAACAATCTTTCCCATAAGTTCCGGCACCAGACCACTCTGTCTCGGCACTCCAAACTTTGTCACAAAATCCGTGTGGATCCTGCCGATCATCTTCATTTCCATTGTTTCTTACCCCTCAGGATTTGTATTCCGCAGAAAAATAAGCCCGGTAATGCTCTCAGGCACTGACCGGGCTCATCCGTTCATCAGTTACATCTCTGTACAACCAATCAGGCACGCACCAGTTCTACCTGCCAAAATCCCTCCGTGTGAGATGGTCCCTGTGTAATCTCAACTTTAAATTTATACATTGCCTCCTCCAGTTTACGCTGGAACTGAATCTCGGAAAGATCTGAATCTGGCTCCTGCAGGATGATTGTGTCACCAACCTTCGCATAACTATATGCAGAACCTAATGTCTTAAATGTTGCCTTCCAAGTTTCCTTTTTCTTTAAAAAATCAAACACAATAATCACCTCTGCTTTCTATAAATATATGTCAGCTTCAAAATCTCGTGTCATCTATCCGCTATGTAACCATATTATAACACATTTTTTCTAAAAAAGAAAGTAAATCGCAGTATTTTCATAGGAAAAATATAAATTTTACGATAAAACCATTCTTACGGCGCCATACATACCGGCATCATTTCCAAGTTCTGCCAGACGGAACTCCTTGCCCTTGAGTGCAAACATAACGTCCTGCTCGTACTTCTCCTGTACCACATCCAGAACAATCTGTCCGTTTTTGGATACACCGCCGCCAATTACAAACGCCTGTGGATCTACCACGGCAGCCACATGGGAAAGTCCCTTGCCCAGATAGCTGGAGAATGTATCTACAATCTCCTTTGCCAGAGCATCGTTGTTTTTGTATGCCTTAAACAGTTCCAGTCCGGTGATCGGATGATCATACTGGCGAAGCTCTGACGGTGTATCTGTCTGTTCCAGCTTCTCCTTGGACATTCTGGTAATACCCGTCGCAGAAGAATACTGCTCCAGACAGCCCTTCTTGCCACAGCCACAAGTGCGTTTCTCGTGAGGATTTACCAGCAAATGACCAATTTCTCCTGCCGCACCGTTGCTTCCGGTCAGGATCTTGCCGTTCAGGATGATTCCTCCGCCTACTCCGGTACCCAGAGTAACCATAACAATGCTGTCAAATCCTCTGCCACCTCCGCGCCACTGCTCTCCGAGAGCCGCTACGTTTGCATCATTGCCCACTTTGATCTTTTCTACACCTGTCAGCTTACGAAGCTCATCCGCTACGGAGAAAATGCCCCATCCCAGATTTGCACATTTCAGCACACGTCCATCCTCTGTGATCGGTCCCGGCACACCCATGCCAATACCAATAAGATCACTTTTATCAATGGACTTTTCTTCATTTTTGTCAGCAATCGCCTTCGCAATATCCGGCAGGATCAACTCGCCGTTATTTTCCTTACGTGTCACGATCTCCCATTTCTCCAGCATATTGCCTTCCTGATCAAAAAGCCCCATTTTTACTGTAGTTCCACCTAAATCTACCCCATAAATATACTTCATCTGATATTTCCACCTTTCCTTTTTAAAGCACTGTAAACAACAGGCCACTGCTATATCATACCCGATTTTACCGAAATGGTAAAGCACTTAAGAACGGTAATCTCCATTAATCTTTACATAATCATAGGTGAGATCACAGCCCCATGCCTTTGCAGAGCCGTTTCCCTGCTTCAGATCAATGTCAATATAGATTTCATCCTCCGCCAGCACCTTTGCCGCAAACTCCTCGGAAAAATCAATGCCTGCACCATTTCTGCACACCTCCAGAGTCCCTGCTGCGGACGAAAGATCTACATCCATGGTATCAATGGCAAAATCTGCGTCTGCATAACCAATGGCACACAACACACGTCCCCAGTTTGCATCCTCTCCAAACATTGCACATTTAAACAATGGGGAACGGATCACACTCTTAGCAACGATGATCGCTGTCTCCTGATCCGGTGCTCCCTTGCATGTACACTCTAAAAGTTTCGTTGCTCCCTCTCCGTCCTTTGCAAGCATACGCGTCATATTCATCATAACAATATACAACGCCTGCTTAAATACAGCAAAACCTGCATCCTCTGCGGTGCAGATCTCTTCATTGCCCGCAAGACCGTTTGCCATCACGCTGACCATATCATTGGTAGAGGTATCTCCGTCAATGCTCAGACAGTTGTATGTAATCTTGACAATCTCATCCAGAGCCCTCTGAATCATCTCATGGCTGATCGCCACATCCGAAGTAATGAAATTCAGAGTTGTGGCCATATTCGGATGGATCATGCCGCTTCCTTTTGCCATACCACCCAGATGACATGTCTTACCATCAATTTCAAACTCTACTGCCACCTGCTTCTTCACGGTATCGGTGGTCATGATCGCTGTGGCCGCCGCATCATTGCCGGACTCACTGAGACCATCCACCAGCTGCTTCATATGGTCTGCAAACGGAGCCGTAGACATTGGAAGTCCGATCACTCCTGTCGATGCAACCACCACCTGATCCTCCGTAATGCCCAGAGCATCTGCTGCCAGCCTGGACGTCTCGGCTGCCACCTGCTCTCCGTTTGCATTGCCGGTATTGGCATTCTTGGAATTTACGAGAACCGCATGGCTCACTCCGTTTCCCGCCTCCAGATGCTTCTTCGTCACAAGGATCGGCGCACCTTTGACCTTATTCTGTGTATAGACAGCCGCTGTCTGGCAAGGCTCCTTACTGTATACCATGCCAAGATCATTTTTCTCCTTGTCCGGATTCAGTCCACAGTTGAGACCGTTCGCCTGAAATCCCTGAGAAGCGCAAACACCGCCGTCAATATATTTATAGCCTTCAAATTGTGTCATATTCATAAGTCGTCTCCATTCTGTAATCCTGCAAAAACCTCCAATTCCGCATATTTGCAAGCAAATATGCTTCTTGTCGGTGTTTGACGGGTCAAGCCATATTATTACAGTTTCTTGCCGGTCAAAAGTTCATATGCCTGAAGATATTTTGAAATAGTCTTCTCCACGATATCTTCCGGAAGAGTCCAGTCATTGTCCGGATTTGCCTTGAGCCAGTCGCGGGCAAACTGCTTGTCGAAGGATGGCTGTCCATGACCCGGCTCATATCCCTCAGCAGGCCAGAATCTGGAGCTGTCCGGTGTCAGCATCTCATCACCGAGAACGATATTGCCATCCTCATCCAGACCAAACTCAAACTTGGTATCTGCAATGATAATGCCCTTTTCTAAAGCATAGTCTGCACACTTCTTATATAATGCAATCGTATAATCGCGAAGCTTCTGCGCATACTCCTCGCCCTTACCCGGAAAATACTTCTCCAGATGAGCTACGCTCTGCTCATAAGAAATATTCTCATCGTGATCTCCAATCTCTGCCTTAGTAGACGGTGTGTAGATCGGTTCCGGCAGCTTATCAGACTCCTTCAGTCCCTCCGGCAGCTTAATACCGCAGACCGTGCCATTCTCCTGATAGCTTGCCCAGCCGCTTCCTGTAATATATCCTCGAACAATGCACTCGATTGGAAGCATTTCCAGCTTACGGCACATCATACTGTTTCCATCAAACTTCGGCTGCCGGAAAAACTCCGGCATATCCTTCACATCGACTGAAATCATATGATTTGGCAGAATGTCCTGTGTCAGATCAAACCAGAACTTTGACATCTGAGTCAACACGGTTCCTTTTTTGGTTACTTCATTATGAAGGATCACGTCAAAACAGCTTATTCTGTCTGTTGCAACCATGATCAGACTGTCTCCGTTGTCGTAAATCTCCCGTACCTTTCCTTCCTTCATCGGCTTTAGCTCTTTCATTTTTCCTCCAATCCCACACACCGCCCTGAGACAAATGTGCGCGTGCGTCGTGTCATTGTTTACATTATCCCTTTAAGTATAATATTTTCTGGAGAAATTGCAAGACAGGAATCTGCATATTTGCAAATCCCTGTCCTTCCGTTATTCTTTTCCTGGAAACCGTTACTTTATACACCTTTTTCTGAACCGGCGTGCCGGTTTTGGCCGGTACCGCAGACGGAGCAGCTTTCGGAGTTACTGTTGTCTGGGGAGCTGGGGAAACCGTTGGTGCCCGGATTCAGGTAGCAGGCATATACATTCTCCGTGCTCCTTTCATATCTCACATTCCTGTTACTCTTTCTCTTCTTTATCCCGCACTTTGTCTGTACTACCGCATATATTAAATGTAACCAGAAAATATTCCTTATATTTTCGAAAACATTTAGAAAGGATGTATATTATGAACACAATGAATGGATGCCGCGGCAATGTAAACGGCCGCGGAAACAGAGGCTGTTCGTGTGGCATGGGAAACTGCGATCAAATGCCGAATTCCTGCTCCTGCGGCAGCATGCCGGATAACCAAAATACCTGCGGCATGAGTCAGTCGGAAATTGCAAACCAGTGTCAGAATGATTCTGCCGGGGACTGCTGTACAGACCCATTGTACGGTATGCCACTGGCCATGGGCTATGTGCCGTGGCAACAGTGGAATAAGATCTATGATCCCTGCGACGGCCTCGCAAACGGAACGATCTTCCCTGAACTGAATTTACAATTTTATGGCTGCATCCCTCAGGGCTGTGGAAAAGGAGGCAGATTATGAGCAAAGATCAAATGAGATTATTGAAATTTATTTCCCAGGTCAGCTTTGCTCTCACCGAAACAAATCTGTATCTGGACACTCATCCGTGTGATAAGGTTGCACTGAGCTATTATCAGATGGTAAAAAAACAGCGCCAGGAGGCAGTGGATGAGTACAGCCACAAATATGGTCCTCTGCAGGCAGATCAGGTAAACTGCAAGGATTACTGGACCTGGGTGGAGACACCATGGCCCTGGGAGCGTTAAGGGATTTGAAAATTTCTATGAAATAAAATGAGAATGGAGTTTATGATATGTTTAATTATGAAAAAAGACTGGAGTATCCGGTTCATATCACACGAACCGATCCGAAAGCGGCAATGGTGATCATTAGTCAGTACGGTGGTCTGTATTCGGCAAGTTTAGGGAAATGTAGAACCGTGCAAAATTTATTGACGCATATTGCATCTGATTTTGGCATATGCTATAATGCCAGTAGGCAAAACGATGGAATAAGTCCATATCGGACGACAACAAAAACCCCGAAAGTGTACCAGACTTTCGGGGTTTTCTATTCCTATTTTGGGAATGGCAAGGCTTATGACCATAGGCTAGTTACCGACTACTGGTCACCAGTCTAACCATTTGATGATGTAGTGGCAAACTACACCAGCCACAACGGCAACTAAAAACGATAGAATAAATTCCATATCAGACACCTCCCTTCCGTACCAGTCTAGGAGGCGGTAACAGCCTGATTCTATCACATTCGCCTTGGTTATGCCACAAACTTCTTATTCACGTATCCCACTTTGTTTTTGTATCTCACTTTCGTGTACCAGGCTTTCGAATAAAGAACTTCAACGACAGCTCCCTTCGGGATCCTGCCGTGTGTTCCTGTCTTTTTCGAAGAAGCTTTCCACAAAAGAGCCCCTTTCTCACGTTTCACCGTTTTTTTCCACGTTTTCCTGAACTTATCCGGAGTGCCGTACAGAGCTTTCAGGCGGGTCGTTGTACTTCCCCATTCCGGCAGATAAAAATGAGGCGTATCTATGATTGATTTCCAATCACCACCCCAGCCAAGACCGATACCCTTAGCAATCACTGCCACTTTGCGAATTGTGGCCGCATCATACAGAAGTTTACTGTCATTGATCGCAATATCAAATGCAATGCCCCACATATGCTGGCTGGACCATGTACTGCCCTTTGCATTTGTCACAATCTTACCAGGTTTCGTTCTTCCCTGGGCATAAAGCGAATCCTGATACTCTTTGCTTCGGAATCCTTCCGTGATAATGAGATAGATTCCTTGCTTTTCGCACTTTCTCAGCAACACGGTCAGCTTCTGATTAAGCCACGGATGCAGCTTGGATCTGTCAATTCTAATGTCATGTTCTTTCTTCATAGTCTGTTTCCTCCCTTTCTGTATCTTCCTTCAATATATTCCCTTTTTCCTCCACTGTGCCCTTGAGTACAGCTATCACCTTCGTCAGAAATACTGGCACCTTCACTCCCATCCGGCCGGCATTCTCCGTGATGCTCAGGCATTCGTTCAGGATAAACCACGCCGTCACCAACGTGGAAAAAAACATCGTCATCGGCAGCGTGACCGATAAGACACCCGACAGCTTATAGATCAGGAAATCCACGATCATCGATGCCACGATCACCAATATGTAACCGAACTTTTTGAAAATACCAATCATTCCCTTTCTGCTGCTCCAACCGTACTTATCATCGTCCGGATGCTCCACTGCCTCCTTTGCACTGGCAGCCATTCCGGCCAGGAAATCAATGATCATTGCTGCAGCTACCGCCACAAGCATCCAGCCGAGCAAGCCGCATTTTGAGGCGATTGTTGCCGCCACCGTTGACAGTCCGAGCTGGGCTGTGTAAATTTGTAATTTGTCCATTTTAACCTTCCTTTCCGCCCTTTTCGGGCAATTCTCGTTTGCGTTCCACCGCATTACGAGCATTTTCCTATAAACTAAAAAAGAGCCTGCGCTCTTTTTTTGTACTTATTCTGTCTTTGTAAGCGTGTAAGTAATCTTCATTGCCTGTTCATCCGTCTTCTCTATCGGGGTATCAAGGTTGTTGATCGTGAAGAACACAAACGGGAACAAAAATGCCCTTGCATTCTGAATCATCATATATTTCCGACTCCCTGCGCATAGCGCATAGTCATAGAAATACCCACTGTTTCCATAGCCTACAGAATTATAATTGTTGTAACATTCTATATTTTTTAATGTTCCTGTCACGCAATCAATAATAAAATATGCCGTTACTTTTGTGGAATCGAGAGAATTTTGCCTTGCACAGATCATCAAGTTTCCCGTTCTGATACAATTGTTACAAAATCCGTCTGTTTTAAATGGCACTGCACTGCCATCCATTAGATGGATTTCTTTGCATTCCCCGGATGCCTTATTGATGCAGCATATTTTCTGTGTACCTGTGCTCTTCGGGATATATGTAACGATATAATCATCCAGCTCATAAATACAGTGACTGTCACAGCTTTCATAAGCCGTATTGTTTCCCAGTGTGTATCCGGTATTATTGGTATATTTTTTAACAGTGGAAGTCATCGTGTTTAAGTTAATTTCCCAGGCATATATCGTACCTCCGGCTGATATAGAGCATTTGGCCTCCGGCAATAAAATAATTGACAATATTCCATTCTTCTGGTCTGTTCTTGTCTCAAATCCGCGATACACATTTGTTTCTGCACAAAGAGCCATTAACTCTGCCGGCATAGATACCGTGTATGTCTTCGCCGGAGACATATTCCTTCGCTCTGTGGCATTATATGAATCAAAAATAGAGCGGTTATTGATCGGAATGCGGTATTCCGATATGATAATGCTCTTATCCACAAAAAAACTTCCTGCTGCGCGGGAGTTACTTGTAAATCCGCTCGTCACTCTCAGTAATCTGTTTTTTGCAAAATCCATCCAGATCATATCCTTTTGATCACTTCTTGAATCATATCCCGGATAAACTGCTCCTTCCACATAAGCTGAATTTTCCAGTTCTTTTTCCCATAATTTTATTTTGTTATTATCTTCCACAGCATTACTTTTGCCAAAGCCAATATTGGCAGTAGCTGTCGGAGTCAGACAGATGCTTTTTATAATGCCGTTTGCCTGTTGGGTGGAAAAATCCCAAACAAAGCGATATCCGACATTGGAACCGTCATTATCAATAACCGATTCCGATGCATTATATGACCCTAAAGTATAGTCTTTTCCGTTATATGCGGCATCTGTCCCGCGTCCTGTCATATTCACTCCGGCAGGCAGTGTATACTCATCCGGATCTGCAGGCAATGCAGTATCAAAAAGTACGATACCTCTTGTCATATCCAGCAACGCCTCCTGTGCCGTTTTTCTGTTGTTCGCAAAATACTTTCGCAGATCCCCGTATGCCCCGGCAGGCTGCATGGCATCCCGGAAAAGATTCGTCACAAAATTATCTTTCTCGTACGTTTTCTTTTCGCCTGTTTTAACATTGATCAGTTCAATTTTTGTATGTCCTTTTAATCGCATCTCATCCTCCTATTCCGTCTGCAGAGATACCTGCAGACTTTCTATAATCTCCACATTGCCGCCGGCACTGACGCATAGCTCATCCAGTGCATCCGACAGACCATATTTCTCCGGTACCTGCAGACTGCTTTGCACGGAATCTTTCAGCCTCTCCACAAGCAGCACCCTCTCTGTGATTTCAGTCATTGCCAGTGCTGCCTGCAGCTGTATGTCAAGATCTACCTTTTTCAATTTGTAAATCTGTGCCGCATAATCTTTCACATTCTCCTTTGGAAACACAAGCCCCCGGCTGACAATGGCATCATAAATATCATCCAGCACCTCCTGATAGTTTTTTTTTATGTTTTTTAACTCCTCAAACAATCTGGCAATCCCGGCATCCATTTTATTGAGATTGTCTTCATCGATCTCTGTAATATCATTCTTCCAGTTTACTCTGTCATACTCCAGATCCTGATCTGTTTCACTCATTGCGTCTTCACCTCCCCTTTATACAGAGCTCCAATACGAATAACTGACCCTTATGGGCGCAAGCTCTACATTTGTCAGCTGCACTTCGATACATTCTGTGGATGGTACAATGGTCACAGTACCTATGCTGAACTTTGCGGCGTCACCATCTCCATTGCAGACAACAGCCGGCCTTGTGGGATCAATCCCCGGTGCCGGTATGCTCAAAACACCGGTACTGGGTAATGGATCTGTGGCCAGATTCCTGACAATACTGCCATTGACAAGACGCAGCCCCTGTACCACCAGACCATTGGCCGCAGAAAACGGTGCCCCGAGACATTCCACGTTATATCCGTTATAGTAAATCCTCGGCTGTGCACTGCCTCCCGCCGCAAACTTCAGCGCATCCACTACGATCTTTGCCTTAATGAGCAGATCCGTTTCCACGTCCTGCCCGGTACCAGAGCTGTCGCCATAGCTTGTTGTTATTTCTACTTCGTTGTTGGCAATGCTTCCGGCTATGAAATCCTTTATCAGACGTATCCCTTCACCGTTTATACAAACTGCACTTCCCTGTTTCTTTCCATTTTTAGTTTCATAGTTTTCTGCAACAAAACCATTCTCCGCATCAAGTGATGATGCGATATAGAGCTGCTTAACCGTGTAGGGCTCTGTTTCCTCATACCATTTGACCCCTTCATCACCGGAGCAAAACTGATATAATTTTAGATTTTCCGTGTCGAGATAATAACTGAATAACTCTGCAATCGTTTCTTCCGGTGCCCCCTCCCCATAAACATCGATTTCAACCTCATACCCCTCTATATAAACGTGGTTCTCCAGATTTTTCAGCGAAATGTAACTGTCTGTCCCCTGCGTTGTTTCCAGCTTCACGCTGCCGCCCTTAATATCTATGGACTTTGCTTCAACTTCTCCCTCTTCCGTAACATTGAAAAGATCGCTCGCAATCGTAATCTTTTTTCCAGACAGATTCAGTGTGCCGCCGGATATAATATTGAACACATCCTCCGCATTAAGATCAATGTTGTCGGCATTAACTGTGAAATACGTCTTGGCGGTATCCGGATCAGCACCCAGAGCAACCTCTACCAGTCTGCCGTCTGAATCCACCTTCAACACGATCGTGCTGTCCGTCTGTTCAAACCGGGTAGACGTTTTCTTCTCCACATTTGCCATTTCAATATAAACACTGTCTATATTCTTCTGTATCTTCAATGTCCGGCCCTTGAGCTGCATCAGTTCGCTTTCCTGGGTTACTTCGTTTTGGCGTTTCTGGCCGCCCTTCGCTTCATAAGTATCGACCAGCGCCTGTATACCGGAAATTGTCCGGGAAAATATATACGAATAAACCTTCTCTGCTTCTTTCTCCGCCACGATCATATCACCGGTCTCCAGGTATGGCAGAGTGTTCAGCTTCAACTCGGATACCGGGCGGTAATAGATGCCTTTCAGCTCATCAAGAATATTACTGCCAACTTTCTTGAGTTCCTCCACGTTTTTTCCATACAGCAGGAAATTTCCGGTGATCAGATACGGATTACTCAGATCCGTCCCGACCGTCACACCAATGTCCTCTTCATCCGTCTGGATATTGAGACAGGTGATCTTGTCTGTGGTGTACTCCTCGCACCGGATGCTTCTGTATTCCGGCCCGGTATCAGATGCACTGGAAAGCTTCGTTAAATCATCTGATGCGCTTTTTGTGCTCACAGGGTACAATCTTTTGCTCGGAAACAATCTTGCGGAAGGATATAGCCCAATGGTATGCATCGCATTTAACTGAACAACCTCAAATTTTCCCTGCCGGTTGATCCGTCCAAAGCCACCATTTACTGTGCAGATTGCCTTGAGTACCGTAGCACCTGTCAGGCTGCCTGCTGCCGGAGCAACCGTTTTCTCCACATCCATATCATCATTGATTAAATCCTGTGTTTCATATGGAATCCCCAGATGCTGCAACAACGACTCTCTCATCGCCTTAAGCTTCACCGTCCCGTATTCCACAACCTTCAATGTAACTTCTTTGCCATCCTGCAGCTTTGTGACACTCTTCTCCTCTGCCGGGAAAAGAGCGTTATACCACTCTGAAACGTCCGCAGAGGCGTTATATAAAGCGTCATACGCCACGATCTTCTTATAATCCTTGTCATCCACCAATGCGGCAGAATTAACCCGATACGTTCCCATTGGAAGCTCCAGAGCCATATTGCCATCTTCATCCATCACTTCCAGCGTGGTGCTAAACTCCAGTCCGCTAAGGTCGTTCTGCAGGATTTCTGATACTTCAAACTCGCAAGATGATGCAATGCAGCCTCCCAGCATCAGGTCCTCTTCATCACAGATACTTTCCTTGATCGTGACCGCTTCGGAGTGGAGTGTATCGTTGTCGATCGTCAGATCCAGATCCGGGAAGTGCATTTTATAGCCATTGAAGTATGTACCGGTGTAAAATATTTTCTTTTGTTCTTCGGTAATGTCTATCATATACAGCCTCCTCTACAATTCGATGAACGCAAAACGGACAGGCTGATAATACAGTCTGCCCGCCAGCTTCGTTTTGTACTGAAATGTAATGTCCGGAACATAGCAGAGCATAGTTGCATAGTCTCTTTTCCAGTCATTGTAATAGCGGACATGCAGATGCCTTTTCTCCTTTGAGCATTCCCCATCCTTCACCGTAAATCCTTTGTCAAACAGGCTCAGTAATTGATCCAGTTCTTTATCCGAAACGATATGAGTATTCGCCTCCCACTTTGATCTGGAATGTTCCATCACTGTTCTCCGAAGATATCCTTTCGCATTTGTGTAGGAATCTTTGTCTTGCATTTGATCCGGAGTGGACTGGATCGTATCCTGCTGCAGCAAATCGTGGTTCAGTTTCTCGTATGTATATTTTCCGCCGGAATATTCTATTGCTATTGCTATCAGGCCTTTGCTTTCATCGTACAATCTTATCCCCTCCTTATGTCAATGCGGACACGCCGTGTTGCTTTTTATACTTCGTATTTTCATTTCTTACCACACGAAGCAGATCGCCCTCTTTATATTTCTCCAGATCTACTCCACCGGATGTATTCTCCAGTGCAATGATCGCATTGCACAACCTTTCAATTACCGGTACCATCGCTGCAGACGTGGACTCTGCTGCCAGACGTCCGGCTTCCACTGCCATCGCCTGCAGTTTATCCTCAGGCGATACCACTTCGCCGTAATGGCGGTTATCACCGATCATTGCAAGCTGCGGTGTATTTGCCTTGACATAACCACCCTGCGCCAATGCCGGAATCTTTGGTACCGTGATCGGGTTTTCCTCCCACAGGGATTCAAACGGTTTGATCTTACCCACACCCACCTTACGGATCGTGTTAAGCATTTTATTGATGGCATTAAACGGCTTAGACACGACAATATTAATGCCGGATATCAAACCATTCACTACTGTCTTAAAGGTCTTTTCCAGTCCTTCCTTAACCCCGGAGAATATTTTGCCACCAGCGGAAAAGACGTCTTTTACCTTTTCCCAGGCGCCCTTGAATGTCGATTCAAACCAGTCTGCAATTCCTTTAAATGGTGCCTTAATGTGATCCCTGATTTCTTTAAATTTATCCTTTGCTTTCGCAAATGCTCCACTGGCGTTGTTGTAAGCACTGGCAAATTTTGTCTTAAACCAGTCCGGAATACCTGTAAACGCGCTCTGAACATCCTTACATTTGCCTGTAAAGAAAGACTTCACTCCGGAAAAACCTTCCTTCATTTTGCTATATGCACTTTCCGAAGTATCCTTGAACCAGTCCCCGATACCTGTAAATGCCCCTTTAATTTTGGAAACTACATTGTCAAAAAATGAGGAGATCGTCAAAAAAGCATTTTTTATACCCGTAACTGCCTTGTCAAAGGTCGTTTTGAACCACTCACCAACATCAGAAAATGCACTCTGTATATTCTTCCAGATATTCTCAAAGGTTGTTTTGATCCCGTCAAAGGTCTTTACAATACTATCGTGAGCTTCCTTAAACTTCGTCTTAAACCATGCATCTACCGGCGAAAATACTGCTACGATTTTCTTCCACAGTTCTTCAGCTTTTGCCTTGATCTTATCCCAGTTTTTGTAAACCGCTACACCGGCTACAACCAACGCCGCTAAGCCTGCTATTACCAATGTGATCGGTGAGGTTAAAATGGCGATTGCTACTCCAAATGCCGTGGTGGCCGCAGTCGCAAGTGCACAAGCGGCGTTCCACGCTACCGTTGCTGCCGTAGCCGCTATCTGCGCAGCCGTGTCAGCAACCTTTGCAGCTGTACTGGCAATGAATGCAGCCGCTTGTTTTGCAAGTGCTGTCACCGAAGATGCCATACTTACCACAAAATCTTTAGCATACATCGCATTCAGTATCGCTGTCTCTGCGACATCTTTTATTTTGGCTAGTCTGGTTGCCAGTAACGCCTCCGCAACTTTTCCTAATGCAGCAACCACACCGCCCGATTGTTGTATGAACGACAACAACATCGTCGTTTTCCAGGCTGCAAAAAAAGCGGTCAACGTTATCACCATTCCGCTGACCACATTCTTGTTGTCGGAAAGCCAATTTGAAAACGCACTTAATGCAGCATTAATTCCATCCCATGCCTTAAGGAATAGCTTTCCTGTAAATTTCGCCAGCTTCTGCAGGAAATTTTCCCACAACCAATTTGCCAGCGGCTTTAATCCTTCGATCACAGTATTTAATATGCTGATCACATTGGACAATGTCTTTAAAAATCTCGGAACCACCTCATTGGCTGTCCAGGTTCCTAATGGGACTAATACATTCTCCCAAAACCACAACAGACCTTTACCGATATTGATCGTAAACGGAGTCAAAGCATCCCATAATCCGGCTAAAGCTTTATTAATTCTTGAAAAATCAATCTTACTCAGACCGTCCGCCAGCACATTTATAAATTTAGGTAACCCTTCACCCAGAACCCATTTCCCTACGGGTTTCAAAAATTTATTGTAGAAATCCAGTAGAGCCTGAATGGTAAAATCTTTCAATGGCTTCAGGGCTTCCCACAGATTCTTGATGGCCTGAATGGTCGGCTGCAACGCTGTTTTTATGCTGTCAATCAGATTTTTAAATTTCTCAAGCCCTTTGTTCAGTCCCTCTGTCTCTTTTCCGGTAACTCCCGAAACAATACCTGTTGTTCCTGTTTTTCCTCCTGCCGCCCCTGTTCCTGTACTGGAACTGCCGGAGTCGGAGTTTTTGGAGGATGTATTATTGGAAAGCTCGTCCCAAGATGCAAGACCGAACATTTCCTTCTTTGCTTTCTTCGCCGCTTTGCCTGCTGCCGTGGTATTCTTTGCTAAATTCGATGCTGCAGCAGAGGCCCCCGACATACTGCTGTCGGCATCTGCTGCCATATTTGCCGTGGCCGCAATGCCATCATCTTTGCTCTTATTTCCGGTGAGCATTTCCGTAAACTGTTTAAAGATCGATGCCAGCCCGACCATTTTCTTCATCAGGGCATTGACCTGTTGAATGATCGGTGTAAACAGGTTGATCAATCCCTGCCCGATTGATGCTTTCAATGAATCGAACTGCAAAGACAAAATACGAACCTGGTTTGCCCACGACCCGGAAGTCTTTGCAAAGTCTCCGGATGCAATATTCAGCTGGTCCTGTACAAACTTATACCGCAGAGCCACCTTTTCCGCTTCACTCATTTTGGCGGTCGTTTTGCCAAAGCCATTTGCCATAGCATAGCTGTCCAGAGCGGTCTGCGTCATTACCACGCCCAGATCCTTTAAGGATTCTGTCTCGCCGGTAAACACAGATTTCAGTTTGGTATATGCCTCATCCTGCGAAATGTTATAAAAGGATGCAACATCTCCGGCCAAACCGGTAAGCTGCGTGGACATATCTGCTGCCTGATCCTGTGAAAATCCAAATGCAGTAGCCATTGCTCCGAAGGTACCGGCATATCTCTTCGCCATCGTTTCCGATAATCCAAAGGATGTAGCAGCACTTTGAGCAAATTTGTCTACCTTTTTTGATACCTTGGGGCCAAATGCAGTATCGACTACGTTCTGCACTTCCGTCAGATCGGAGCCGAGATCTAAACACTGCTTGCCAAAATCTGTGATTCCTTTTATCGCAAATGCAGCAGCCAGAGTTTTCGCTGCTTTTTTCGCCATACCCTCTATTCCGGACATGGATTTACTGAAATTTTTGCTGTTAATGCCAAGGTCAAGATGAATCTTTCCAACACTCTGACTATCAGCCAATGCGCCCACCTCCTAGTGCGCGGTCATCGGCTCATAATGGCATCTACTTGACCAACGTTATTTTAAATTTCTTTTTACAATTTCTCCCTTTGCATACTGTATAGATGTCCCTGGCTTCTGATTTCGGTAAATAAAAAATAGGAAGTTCGTATCCGCAATATGGACATCTTACTTTCTTCATCTTTCTATCATCCACCGCCATCACCTGCCATTCTGACAAATGCCGCCTTAAACATCTCCAGATAGTTCTGAACCTCTTCTTTGCTTTTCTGTTTAGCTGACTTGTTTCTCCATTCTCTCCAGATCCGGCGCTGATCATCTGAAAAGTTCTTGATCACTTCCTTGTCGGTCTCGGCACGGATTGCCACGATCCTTCCCAGAGCTGTATCCGGACCTATACCAGAGATCAGTGCCGAAAACTCCTGCCATTTCATCCCCTTAAATTCCGCAGAATAGATCCGGATGCCGTACTGTTCCAGAACACTGGATACCACAAGATCCCAGTCTTCAAACAGATCATAATAACTCTCACCCCTCGCTGGGTGTGTCATCATCCTCTCCACGGATCAGGTCCATTGCCTCCTCGATCAGTGTCATAAAATCCTGAAAATTCAGATTTAATTTTTTCAATTTCTTTCTATCCGCTTCCGAGAAGAGCAGTTCGTACGCTGCCGGTACCGCCTCCGCCTCTGACTTACTATCAAACAGTCCCATCAGTTTCAGCATTGTTTCCGCGGAATCATCTACTTTGTATGCCTGTCCCTTAATGGTGATCGCAGGGCTTTCCTCAAAATTCAGCTTATCTGTAATATCAATAACTTTTGCCATATTGTTCCTCCATTCTGCCTTTCGGCATTACAAAAAGGGCAAAACCAGCGTTTTGCCCTTGGTTCCCTCTATGTTACGAGCATTTTCCTAATACCCTAAAAAGAGCTGCTGCCACCGTTCGGTCTGCAGATCAGCCCCTTATCATCTTCTATTTCTTCGATTTTGCAGTCGCTTCACTTTCGTCAACCACGACTGCCTGATTCGCCAGCGGCGCCTCCTGCGCCGCTTCAACTGGGATTCGTGACTGTCGGCTTGCCGTTCGATACAATATCAAACTCTAACGGAGCCACATTCGTAGAATCTCCGCCATTGATGTTTGTTACGTTGATAACAGCCTTCTCCCACGCCACTACCGTGCCGTCCGGGAATGTCCAGTCAAAATATGCATAGGCATCCTGACCATTTGCCAGCCATTTACCCGCCACAAAATCATTTCCTGTATCTCCAATAGAACGCTTGGCGCTCACAGAAATAGTGATTGCTTTTGCCGTCTGTAATGCCTTCTGCCATCCTTCCTCCGTAAATGAGTTCCAGGTCTCAACGCCATTATCGATAGATATGGAAAAGCTTTCACATTCTGCGATCGTTGTTTTGCTTTCCTTTGTGTCCCCCACATGGAACTGGTTTTCATAACAAGGAAATACTCCTTCTTTTGCCGCCATATTATTCTTCCTCCTTTTCTGCTTTGCTGCAGTAAAACTCTGCTTCAATGACCATCTCAAAAATACCCGTCTCGTCCGTTCCGACATCCTGCGGATAGGGTACCTGCATGATACAGAATTTTATCTGCTTGTTGTTTACAGTTACATTTTTCAAATCCTGCAGGATCCAATATAGTTCATTGGCTTTCTGATCTGTCTGTGCAGCGTTTTTATTCCAATGGATCAAAAAAGACACCGGAAGGACATCGAACGCAGCGTTCTCCTTTCCTCCCAGCGGGATACGGGGTGCTCCTCCCCTGCGAAGATGATAACAGCCGATGCTTTCCTCGTACTTTGTATTCAGCTTCCCCATGTAGCAATGTTCATTTTTTACAATACCGAGCTTTGCCACATAATCTCTGATATCCGATAAAGTCACCATAAGCCTGTCTCCCTTCTGTAGTTCTTTTTGAAGGTATCCCTTGCAAATGTCTCGTGTTCCCCGCCCTTCATCCACGGTTCATACCACTTGCCTCTTGCATTCGGGTTCTCATCCTTCGAAAATTGATATTCCGGATGATAATACAAACGTCTGGCATATGGTGTGTCTGATACGATAGAGCAGCTTCCCTGACTGCTGTTACTGTAATCCACAAATGTGCTTTCATTCTGCAATGCTCCTGTGTCCCTCGGCATAACCTGTGCCTGCACAATCTCTGTATGAACCGCCTCTGCGGTCTTTTCCAGAGCCCTGATACTTGCCCTTGTCAGCTTTCGTATTTTCCCCTGATCAATCTTGATCGTTGATTTTACTGCCATTACATCACATCCAATTCACTGTAATTTACTGTTCCGTCCGGGTTTCTGGCTTTTCTTCCCTGAAATATCTGCCTCTTTTCCCCGTTCACCTCAATCGTTCCTCCGCTGAGGTTCGGCAGATCCGGAGCAATATCCCCCGGAAATAAAGCCACCCCCGACAACTGGATCAGCTTTTTCTCTGCCGTCAGCACCGTTTTGGCACTGTCCTGATAATTACATGTTGTTTCAATCTCCTTCGCTGTGATCGGCTCACCATAAACACTAAGCTCCTCCTGTTCCAGAGATATTTTTACCTGCGTCTTACACTGACGTTTCTTTACAAGGCACGGGTAACGCATACTGCCACCTCCTAAATCATCCTGCAGCACAGTCCGGTCTTTTCCAGCTCCGCATAAATGTCTGTCCGTATCATAACTCCCTGTACCTTCGTGACATTGACCCCATTTGAGAAGGTCATGGACACGCCATTGATTCCATAGGACGACAGCATAGACTCCAGTTCATCCCGGTTCTCATAGATAAAATCAGCCAGCAGGCAGGTCACATACTGAATCTGATCCTGCTGGAATGCCGTGAGACGTTCAAAACCAATCTCACGGATCCTGCAGAATGTCAACGTATCGATCTGCCGGCTGGCTTTATTTAACTGACGTGTCAGCTCTTCCTCTCCGATCAGGCTGCCGCCGTAGGTATCCGTGTAGTATTCCTTACCGGCATACATCCGCATCCCTCCTAGGCGGTATACTCTGTGGTATCCACATCTGCAAAGATAGAATCAATCTTGCCGTCCTTTCCATTCGGGAACACAAATACATCCGACAGAGAACGATTCTGATACAGATATCCATCTCCCTCTGTATGGGCTCCCGGTGCGAAATAATAAATGCTGGAAATCTTCGGTACCGTTTTACAGGTCTGTCCACATGCCACCAGCACATTGATCTTATGCGCACCTGTCACAGCTTCTGCTCCGTGGCTGCTGTCTGCTGCCACTTTCTTCAGCGGAGCAAATCCGCCAGCTTCCGTATTCCAGTCAAAGGCATCATAGAATCTCTCATCATCTACGACTTCCATGATCGGCACACCGTCAATATCCGTCACACGAGTTTCAATGCCCATACCACCCTCTGCAATCTGAGTCATCTCGATCTTACGGGTAAACTCCGTAGACTGCTCCAATGCATCCATGATCTCGCTGCGGACATACATAACCAGAGTACCATTCGCCTTATAACGACGAAGCTTGCCCTTTGCCAGAATGTCCTTAAGCATACCAAAGACCTTCGCCTTGGTGTACGCAGATGTTGCTGTGGATGAATGATATCCATCCGTCTCCTGTGCTTTCTGTGCCACCTTTGAGAAAAACAATGCATCCGTCTCCGGTACCACCTGTGTCTGTTCAAAGACTCTGGTGATATTCTGAATGGATGCCGTCTCATTGGTCTCATCCACATCTGCCTTGTCCACCAGGAAAGAGATATTTCGGTCGTGCTCTACCGTGTACGCTACATCTGTCTGAGCGTAATTTCCTCGATTCCAGCCACCATTACGATCGTGGTTCTTATAACCACTCACGCTCATCTGAGTAAAATGGAAGGTCTTTGCATCCAGCCACTTCACGTTGCTTGTTACAAACGGGGAAGTCAATGTCCCCTGCATCAGGATCTCCAGTAATTCCGGACTCCACTGTTCTGCATAATTTAATGCCATATTATCACCTTTTCACCTTTCTTTTTAATTAAAACGGTTCCACCGCTTTGTTGGGATACCGGAGCAGCCAACTCAATGTGACCCATGCGCTCACGACGAACGCTGGATTTTGTGACAAATTTAAGCATTTTCCCTGAATATTGCCTACCTGTACAAATCCCTTGGACTGCTCTTCTGTCTTTCCCTGCTTAAACGCCGGGACGTCCTCCAGCACCTTGTTGATCGCTTCCTTGAGCTTGTCTGCATCCACCTTCCCCTCTGCCACTACCGCAGAAGTATCTGCCAGTTTCATCACATAAGGGATGGTTTTGACATCAAGCCCCATCTCCACACCAAGCAGCACGCCCTCCTTCTCAATCTCTGAGGACACTGCCAGCTGCTGTGCCTGTGCCACCTGTGCCTGCAGAGCATCCGGGTTCGGTTCCGACTCCTGTTTCTGCTTCTTGTATGCACCGATGGCATTCTCCATTTCTTCCCTGCTAAGCCCCTGCTTCTTGAAATAGTTCTTCAGCACGGTATCCTCTGCAACCGCCTTCTTCCCTTCGATCACGCTTGCAAGCTTCTCATAATCAATCTCCGGTGTCTTTGGCGGTTCCTGCTGCCCGGTCGATGGTGCCGGTGCACCGTTTGGCTCTGACTGTCCGCCGGCGTTTTGCCCATTCGGTTCCGGATCAGCAAAAAGCTGCAGATTCATTGGTAAAATTTTCTTTCTCATGGTTTATTGCTCCTTTCAGTTGTAAGGGTGTCTCCCTATCCAGTTTTATGTGTGTCTCACTCAGTTTTTTTCTCAGGTGTCTCCTCGTAGTTTATCCCCGAACAAAGTGTTCGGTTCGCCTTCGGGCAGAGTTGCAATATAAAATTGCATTAAAAAAACACCCTTTCGGATGTCGTATACTGTTTTACCCACAGTCGGAAGATATTGGATCACCTCCTTGCTACAGGGCTGTTCCTATAATTCCTTTGGCCAGTCCTGCTGCCTTTTTCATCAGTCCGTTTTCCTCCAGATACTCTAATCCTTTCATTGTCAGCTCCGGCCGGGTCAGAACCACCTTAGGATAACCACAGTCCATAGTGTTCCATGTCTGTCCTCCGGATATGTACCCCTCCTTCAGCAGCATTGCCACAAGTCTGCTCCATTTCGGTACCGTTAAGCCTAATGCTTCCGCTGACAATTCCTCTGAATCAAACTCTTCCAGATCCATTGCTTTCTGCAGGATTCGAAGAATTTTGTATATTATGCGAAAATCTTCCATGATACTCTCCTCTCTGGATATAAAAATACCACCGCATCATTTCTGACTGGTGGTATTTAATCCCAAATTATTTCTGGTTCAGGCTGCTCTGTTTTTGGCACCGTACCATATTTCTTTATTGTGTAATCAAAATCATCGGCAACACATTTTAATAGTTCCTCTGCATAGGCATCCTGATCAAAATCTATAGCATTGGGATGATTGGGATAATACCCAAAATGCTCAATAAATTTCATGCTGGCTTCCTTATGTTTTTGAGTCATTTTATCCCTCCTATGCTTTTAACCCCTTTTGTAATTTTATTTTTTTATCACAGAGGCAAATCTATTCCTCGCTTTCTCATCTTGTGGACGTACTATTATTTTTCCTGCTTTAACACACATTCGAAGATGTTCTTTGTAATCTTCAATTCCTGTATAACAATCATAATTAAATCCCAGACTCTGTCCAGTCTTTTTCTCTAACTCTTTTTTTAATTGTGATATTTCTTCATCTGCAGCTATCCTATCTAATATTTTCATTTTACAATCTCCTCATAAACATCATACAGCTCTTTGAACATTCCTTTCAGTTCTGCTTTTTCCGGTAAATTCAATGTATCAATCGCACTAATATTAGCAAACGTTTCAAGCTCTTTATTCCCTGTTCTTCCCCAATAATCTTTGTCATGACCAACAAGTCCATGTATCTTATTATTACTTAATGCGCTTACAATATCGGATATTGCAAATGATCTTTCAAATTTTCCTCCGTCTTCAAACCAGCTTCCAACCTCTCTCTCGTTATCATAAACTTTTCTGCTGCACTTATCAATAGCTCTAATAAACTCCTCACTTTTCCAACTGTTATATTTTAAAATATCCATCCTATGAGTAATTTCATGTGCAAACACATAATCCATATCATAATCTGCAATATACGGATATTTTGCATTATACTTTATGATATCATCAGCTATGCTATAAGCAAATGGAGCGGCCATTGTTTCATCCAAAACAACCTCTGTCATCTCTGAATACAACGACATCAAACTTTTATGCTGACTTGGATTTTGATCTTGTTTTATTCTCTTGATAAATGCCTTGTATTTTTCAAGAATATCAATTTCTTCAGATTTTTCTCCTGTTCTTTCTCTCCACTCCTCTCTCCTTGCAGCATACACCCGTTTATTCTCCGGGTCCATTGCACACCGTTCCAGACGATCATACTTCTCCTCTTGTCTCTCGGCATATTGCCGTCTGGCTTCTTGTTTTACATTCTTCTCTACAGCTGCAAGCTCTGATTTCTTCCACTTCTTATCCGGAGGTGTGGATATCCCCGGAAAGTATGTAGTATGGGAATCTCGGCAATTAGGATGATATAATCCGGCGTCCATTGCCTGACTGATCAATGGGTATCCCATTTTCTTTGCTTCTGCTGCCGTGCCTCCGGACCACACATCATCAATCATCACTCTGCCTGCCCAGGGCAGGCATAACGGACAAGGATTTCCGCGCTTATTAATGATAACAGTATGTATGCCCCACTCCTGCCTCTTGGCTCCCTCTCCTGTAAGGTATGCTCTAAGACCTGCCGTCTTGAGCGCCATTCTGGCATAGGATTTTATGTTGACCTGCTTGCCATCTTTATACCGTACGCAGTTGATCCCGGCAGAGGCATAATCTTTTACTGCCATATCGACCGCTTTCTCGTAGGTACCGGCTCCGCTGTTTGCATATACCTGTGCATTAAAGATTGCCCGGCGGGTCTTATCATCATGCATTCGCAGGATTGCACTCTCAGCACGCTTCATATCACTCTCTACGGCATCCAACAGGGCATTCATCTTCCGGTCATTGACCCGGAAGAATTCTCCCTGCAGCTTATCCGTTGCCCGGTGCAACTTCGCACCCTTGCGGATTGCCTCCAGTATTTTCTTCTCCTGCGCCATTTTCCCTTGAGCATTCGCCTGCAGGATCGCCATCCGCATCTTAGAATTGATCGCCTCATACCGCTCCTCCAGTTTTCCTTTGTGTTTTCTGCGGTATTCTTCCAATCCGGCAAGCTGTTTCGCCTGCCACTGTTCCCACTGGAATCCCTCTTTCGTTTCCTCGACACGGTGCCGTTTCATATTCCGCATCATGGAATCTAGCAGCTCATTTTCTATGGCCGCAAATGCTTTCCCCACATCATAATCCATATTCTCCATGGTGATATCTCCTATCGGTTAGAATGTACCTTGAAGCCCTGTGATTTAAACTGTCTGGTCAATGCCTTTAGCTGCGTGACGGATGTGCACCGGTCGCACCGCAACTCTGCGTAACCGGTCTTCTCTACCGCATAGATTCCAAAGGGTACCTGTTCCGATGCTACCTCAAGGAGTTTCTGATACTCCTTCCGGGACATTGCGTACATCTTTTGATTTACCTTTACTTTCACCTGTCATTCCTCCCTCAATAAAGCTCTCTGCTGCCTCTTTGCTGATACCTAATGTTGCTGTGACAATTGATATCGCTTCGCTCCTTGTCACACTTCCCTCTTTCACCATCTTTATAATCCCCATCAGAGAAGTAATCTGGGCACCATTCAGAGTGCTCGTGGCTCCAGCTTCCTTATTCGTTCCCTGTTCCACCTCAAGCCCATCCATGTTCAATGCCGGCTCTTCCATCGTCTCCACTCCATCTCTGGTATTTAAACGATTGATCTCTTCCTGCTTCCATTCCTCTGTCTTGGTATCACCATACAGCTCATCCACAACAGCCTCATTGGACATAATGGCACTGGATTTGGCTTTCCCCACAGTCTCGATCTGTGACTCGAACGATGGGTTTGCATAATCACCAAACTCCACCGATGTTTCCGTCTCCTCCACCGTTACCTGATTCAGGGTATCCAGTGATTTGAATACGGTATTGATCAGCTCCGGTATCGTGGTCTGCAGTGCATCAATAATCTTTCCTCTGGTGTACAGTGTGGTCTTTTCTTTCTCACGCTGTGCCTCGGCATTATCCAGTTTCTTCACGTCAATACCGATCGTGGATGGACTGATGATTCCCTGCAGGCAGAGATCTAATGCTGTGATATATGTACTCAGATACGACTCGTGAGGAATATCCGGCTGTGTGACATCGATCTTGTCGGAGGCATTTTCACTCATTCCTCCAGATGTAGCAATAAATGTATTGTCGAATGGGTTTGGTTTCAGGAGTGCTCCTGTTTCAGGATTCTTAGGAATGAGGTCCTGCGGAATATACTTTGTTGCACGTCCGTCTCTCATTGCCTGGATCCACTGGCTCCATACTTCATCCAGAGAATCAAAGTCATCTGTTTTACCATCAAAGATTGACTTGCCTCTTCCTTTCGTCCGTGGATTGCTGTAAATATAAAAAGGCACCGCCATACAGAACGAATCATCAAAGCGGATATCTTTCAATCCGGCTAACGCAGAGACGTTCTTCAGGTCTGCCTTTTGTCCATTATGCAGAAGCTCATTCCGGATATATCCAAAACCATAATGCTCCTGCAGTTCATATTGTTTGTTGCCTTCTTTGTAGCCGGTCTTGAAGACTACCTCTTTCATCCGTCCCCGATCATAGATGATATCGATCCGGTCTGCCGGGTACCATTCTATGATCGGATACTCACTCATCCTGGTATCCAGTGAAATCTTAAAGGCTCCATCCCCCAGATATAGTGTCTGGCTGACTGCCTCCTCCAGAAGGGACTTAAATTTATTCTCCCGGCTGATCTGCTGCCATGCGTCCTTTCTTTTGTCCGGCACAGTGACTTCATCAAAATCCGTCATAATAATACTGGTCAGCATATCTACCATGATCGCAGGCAGGCCGATGTGCATCTTCCGGATCTCTCTGCCGGTACTGCTTCGTGCCGCCCAGAAGCGGAGTCTGTTCTGGCTGCTGTCAATCTGACTGTATAACTGCGACAGCTCATCGGGATCTCCCAGGTACCATATTCTGTTTTTGATCACATTTGCCTGAAAGTCCATTGTCTCCTGTATATTGAAACTATGCACGTTTGCCGGTGTGATCTGCAGCCAGCTCTGCATTTTCTGTTTTACATTTTCACTCATTTTGTCCAGCCACCTCATTTATTTCCTCCATCATTGATATCCTATTTTGTGCTTATATGGAATCCACGCATACTGTGTACTGTTGACCATATGATCATTGGCGTCCTCCGGCTCCTCATCCTTATCCTCTTTCCAACTGTAGTTGTCCAGTTCCCGGATGTAGTTCACACAAGTATCAACCACCTGATAGCACGCCTGTTTCTCCTCATCGTATGCCATCCAGCCAAGCTGCAGCATGATACGATCAATGATCGTTACTTTCTTGTATGCATTGTTAAATATATAAAGGCATTCCGGATGGGCACGCTTATACTTAGCGCACTCCGTCAATGTTGCCTGATCTGCACTATCCACAAAAACATTTCTCGCCAGACCGTCCCACTCCTTACGGTTTCTCTCCAGGAATGCCACATAATTGACTACAGTATCACTGGGAGCGATCGGTACCGTCTGACTGGCGTTGTTGTAAACTCTCTCATCCAGTACGATACACCGCCCTTTGTTCGTTATCCCGACAAAGCTCATAGCAATAGTATCCTTGGATGTCGTGGAGTACGCTGTATCCAGCCCAGAGGTAAAGTATTCAAACCATTCCGTCTGCTGCCCTCCGCTCCGGATATATTTTTTTGCCTGTTCCTTCGTGATGACATGATGCTTTTTGCTGAAATTACAAAAGACAAGACCAGTTGCCTTGCCTCGTAACCCCTGTATTTTGTTTTTATACATCTTCGTCCCTCTCGGAACGGCATCGATCTTTTCCTGAATGTCCTCTTTGGTCATTGAGGCATTATCATAAAACGTGAAATACCAGTGTACATACCCCTTAACCGGTTCTTCCTTCAGTTCTGCAAGAAGTTCCACGGGATAATCTGCAGCATATCTCTTCAAGGGACGGCTGTGATTGATGAATTCTTTATACACCGGCTTGTCCGGTGCATCCGGGTTGGAGGTAGTCATCATATACTTACATCGGTGGGTGATCTCACGCAGAAACTCCATATCTGCCGTATTTACCTCATCAATGTAAACGCAGCCGGATTGTGAACCAAGAACCTTTTTCCAGCGGGCTTTGTTATCAAAGCCGCATACATAAATGATCTTCAATCCTTTTCTTGCCCGATACTTGATGTGAGGGAGGCTGATCTTTCCCTGTCCTTTCGGGTAATATTCTGCCAATCCTTCCATCTGGGCGATCAGGCCAAGTTCTGAATTGATCACGTTTTTCTCCACGGTACCCAGATCTGCTCCGGCAATCACATGAAACTTAAGATCGGAGTCTGCAACCATCATCATAAATTTAAAGATTCCTACCGTGGTCTTGCCCGCTGCCGTGGTCCCTTCCAGATAATCCCGCCTGGTCCTGGTAGTCAGGAAGTCTTTAAACTTTGGCGATAATACCAGTTTCATATTCTCACCTTCCTCACTCCATCATTTCGTCCGGATCCACATCATGCAACTGTTTCAGGATTTCTTCCACATTATTCTCTTTCTCCTGAAGCTGTTCTTCATCTTCTCGGCTGCTGTCATCTGCTTTTGCTTTCAACAGCTCAATCTCTGCTTTCTGTTTCTCTGTAGCCAGACTCATATGATCCGCCAGCCACTGCAATGCTCTCATCTTATCCAGAAGCTCCACGCTGTCCGTCTTGCCAAAGCTGACCTTTTTCACAAGTGTTCCATCAGCGAACGGATTGTTCAGGTTGATCTTATTTCGTTTTGGATCAATATAATCCTTTGCATCTGCATACAGGATATCAATGTATTTCTGCACGATATCCTCCTCAGAAAGCATCTCCCGGTTGAGACGTCCCTGTTTGAGGTTATTGATCTCAGCTTTGACCTTAACATTCTTTAACAATCTTGATCCTGCTGCTGCCGCTGTTTCATAATCGCAGTCATATGCTTTCATATACGCCTTTGTGGCGTTAAAACTGCGAACATAATAAACGCAAAAAAGTTTCTGTTTATCCGTCAGATCCGAATTGTCTGCCAGGTCCACTACTTCCTCCGGAGGTGATGAACTGCTGCCGGATGTTTTGCATCCTTTTGGATCTGATTTTGTGTGCACCCTTTTTGTATTTTTGTGTGCACCCTTTTTTGCATCCCCGGATCTGTCCCAAGCATATCTTTTTTTCCAGCTCTTGACCGTATTCAGTGATACGTTGTATTTCTCTGCAATGTCCTTATACTTCATCCCGGACATATAATCCGCTTCCGCCTTTATCTTGACATCTGACATTTCACCACCTTCCCCACGAAAAAAGGACACCCCTTCGGATGTCCCTGATTTGATGATAACATAATAACACATTCAAAACTATCATTTACTATCATCTTTAATTTTTTTTAATTTTAATTGCTTGATTGCCCTTCCGTGAATCCTATATATCTGTGCTGTAGCATACTTCATGTGTTCTGCAATATCTTCCCATCGCATAAATTCTATGTATCGCATACGAAGAACCATCACTTCCTCCGCTCCTTCCACGGTCAGTATTGCATTTTCTATCTCCAACCGTAGCTCCAATGATTCTTTGATCTTATCATCGATCTTACTCTGCAGCTCCTCCAGCTTGATAATAATATCCGCCAGATCCGACCGGCCAGAAGATCCCCTCGGCATATCGGAGATACGCTGCGCCTTGGCACTACTCTCCAATTCTTTTAAGGATTGTGCCTGCTCCTGTAAGGCTTCCAATTTCCTGCATGTTCTTCGATACTGCTTTAAATATTCTTTTTTGTCTTCGTTCCCCATTGTACACCTCACATTCGCCATTGCTGCCTGCTACTCCTCCATCTGTTTTGTGGTATCCGTCCTCTCCACCCGGATACCGCCTTTTGATCCTGTTTTAATGTCTGCCTTTGTTACATCATCAATCTTGACCGTGATGCTGCTGATATCTTCATCCGCGATCAATTCCACTGCTGACGACAGGAATTCCCTGACTACATCCGACTGATCCCGTTCAAATAATGATCTGACCCGTTTCCGGCCCTTTTCTTTCTTGAGCTTATTCAGTCGATACCAGTCCGCTTCGGGGCACTTACACATTTCCGTTGCATATTCGTTTTTCTCTTCGTCCGACCAGTCCTCTGGTACCTCTATGGCTGTGATCTGTCCACAGAACTTACAAGCTCCCTCTGTCGGTACCAGACACATATGCTGCAATCTCATCTTCTTTACTTCCTCGCTTAACATCTGCTGCCCTCCTGTTCCCATATTTCGATTACTGTATCCACTATTGCCTGCAGTTTCTTTTCACCAATCCCCTTGATCTTCCCGACTCCATCCCGGAGCTGATCCTCTGATGGTGCTTCCCCGGTGCCGTCAGCATATCCGGTCTGGTAGATATTTTCCAGATAACACTTCATCGAATGATGATCCATACGCTTGATCTTCTCATACTCTTTCCTGGTTAATTCTAATTCTTTCTTTGCCATAGACTCCTCCTTTAGTTAAACGGCAGCTCCTCCTCGATTGCATCCGGGATATCCATAAAGCCGTCTCCCGGATCAGATGCCGGTGCCGGTCTTGTTGTGTTTCCTGTACTGCTGCCTCTGTTTTCATTTTGTGCTGCTGCCGCTTTGCTCTCTGCAAACTCTGCACCTCTGCCAAACACGACACAATTAATGAAGTCCGCTGTCTGGTCATCTCCCTGACGCTTATATCTTCGGTCAACTGCAAGGGTATATCTTGCAATCGCTGTCGGTTCATCGCCGGAGCTGTATCTAATCTCCGGATCACGGGTCAGACGACCCATTAAGATTGTTTTATTCATGCTTGATGTTCTCCTTTCTCTTTTTCGCTACTCTCAATTCTTTTTCCTGTCACTGTGTCAAAAATCTCACGGTATGGAGTTTCACTAATCACCTCTCCAGTAGCTTTCCGCTCCCGAAGAACGATGTCGGCAATAGAGAAACGACCGCCTTTTTCTGTAATTGAAAAGCCATTCTTCCTGTTATAATCAGCCATTGCAGCAACAGCCAGTTCTTTATCCTCGTCATAAAAAATACATACATCAGGCCTTGAACTGCCATTATGTCTCTTCAAAATTACATCGTAAATAACATCACTCATTATCCTCACCTCTCAATTCTTTCAGTTTTGCTTCGGCTTCGGATTTTGTGAGGAATACTTCGTTTCCTAAATATCCTCTGTAATGAGCCAATGAATTATCATCATATCGAATATCTAGCAGCGTCTTTCTGCATATTGAATAAACAGCTTCTTGAACCCAGCCGCTTTGTATCTGTCCGTCTTTGATAAAATACACTTTGTCTGGAATATTGATATTTTTATCATTTTCTTCCAGTTGCTGATAGTCTCTCCACTTGTCAACATCACCATCAGTCAGTACGATTGCTTTCTTCGGATGATGGCAACCATCAGGGATGTGCTGACGGAAAATTCTTACAAGTTCTTCCAGCGGTATGCCGATAAGTTCCTCTAAATCCTCATAATCTGCGAGTTTATCGCAAACCTCTTTGATCGTTACATTGCTTTTTGCTTCTTTTGTTCCGCTATTTGTCAATCTCTTCATTTCTACCCCTTTCCCGGCTTTCCGCACCGTCCAAACTCTATAACCCATACCCACGGATTTGCTGACCATCCGTAACGGTCAATATCAGATTTTTTGATGGTGGAGTTCCAACACCTTTCAAACTGTCCCCTTGCGGTACATGGTCCTGTCAGTAATCCGCTATTACATCCTTCCGCTTGTGCTTGTGTTTCTGTAATATCCTGTAATCGTTCTATTCTCACATCTATCACTTTTAACCAGATACGAGCAGCTCCCTTCGGCATGTGGATGGACGGATGCCACAGGGCATCATCATACTTAAGCAATAATCTCTCTTCTCTGTTGGTCAGCTTGTCTGCAAGATAGAAATATTTCTCACCATCATAAGCACTACACCATGTTTCCCGAACATACAGGATGTCTCCCCGATGATACGGTAGCTCGAAAAACTTCTCTCCGTATCCTGGATAGCTAGTTTCAAATATTCCTCGACACGATATTGCTCCCTTCGGTGTAAATGCTGTGTATCCAAATTCTGCATCTTTAGGAATATACCCTTTAACAACTCGCCTCGTACAAGTCTTTCTTCCGTCAAAAATTGCTCGTACCATTTCCGTGTTAAATAAAATTGGGCGCTCTCTCATTTTTCATTCCTCCTATCCCTCGCAGCAGATCGGAACATCATCAGCAACATTTCTGATACTGGTCTGTTCCTATCTTTTCTCTTTGCTTTTTTGATAGCTTTGAGATTGTACCACTCACCCCAGTAGTTCATTCCATCCGGAACATATACGCCTACATGATATGGAACCTCTTTCTTGATCTGCTCGTACACTTCTTCCGGCATCACATAGTAATTGTAGTCTCCCAGAAAATTGTGACCGTTCTTCGAATGAAAATCCTCTACCGAGGACTTCACCTCATAGCAGTAGAAGTCTCCCTTCTCTATACCGGACACTGTATTGTTTACCGGCTTGAATTTCATAAAATCCACACGCACCGCATTCGTGGTGGCATAGTTGAAAGTCACTTCCCTAGCCCAGTAAATTCTTGGATCATTATTAGGGCATATATGCCGCTGAATCGAAAGCGATAACATTGCAGTTATCCTTGATCTGTCACTCATATTTTGCACCCTCCTCACGCAAATGCTAACTGTCCGTTTTCTTCGGCTTCCACTCTATCTCTCGTAATATTTGGCATTCTCTCCGCTACACACAGCTCCGGAAGATTGGAGCGTACCATTGCAGCCGGTAATGGCGGACAGACTGAATTGCCGCAACGTCTGACCTGCTCACTCCGAGGATATGTATGTCCTTCGAAATCGTGATCGATTATGTAATCATCCGGGAAACCTTGACATCCGTACAGTTCTCGTGGTTCTAGCATCCGAAGTCCAATATCAACAATCTGATAGTCCACGCCTTGTATTGTCACAAGCCCGAAACGATCCCTTGAAGTTATTGTATCCAACGGCTCCGTGACATCCTCAGCAGATCCATTCCCATAATATTTAATCAGGAATGCCCGCACCTCTCCGAAATGCCCATCTCCTGCAGTGATCGTTGGAAGCGGATCAGCAATATCTCTTCCATAACAGTTTTTATTCATCTGTATCAGATTTGCCGTTACGACGCTGTTATGATCCCACGCCGTGACCGTTGGCAGCGGATTTTCAACACTGTCCCCAGCTCCTTTATATCCACCGTCATAATATTTATGTAAAAACGATGTCACCAGTCCATACCTGTTCGACCCGTCTACCGTCATGATTGGATCCTCTATGGTCTGCCCTCTCACTTCTCCCTTTGCGGTCTCCGAATGATACTGGATCAGTGTTGGACTGATAAGACAATGCTCATTCTTGCTCACAATTGTTGTAAGTGGTTCTCGCACATCCTTACTTCTGTCTTTTGCAAAACCAGTTTGTCCGATCTGTACCATATACGGCTCCACAATTCCATAACCATGCTTCCCTGTAATGGTTGGCATTGGTTCCCGAATATTGTTCGGCCTACGCTTTCCGCCGTGGTTGCACTGGATAATAAATGGCTCTGGGTTATCCAGAACAAATTTCTTTAGTCCCCTGGCAATCCGCTCCATCGTTTTCGATGCCAGCGGCCGCACAGCACGGATACCATACTTTTCCTTGATTTCCTGTGCTGTGTCAAATATAGACGGACACGGCCTGCTAAAATCAATCTGCGTATATGCTCCAACGTATGGCTTTAACAGACCGGCTTTTACATCTTCACTGTCTCTAGGGGCATGAGTCGGCTCCGGCCATATAATCGGATATCCGTCATACCGGGCAATCATAAAAAAACGCTTACGCATTGTTGGTGCGCCATAGTCTGCTGCCACCAGCTCCCGGAACTGTACCTCATATCCCAGATCCTGAAGCTGCTGCACAAACTTCTCAAAAGTCTTCCCCTGCTTCGCTTTAATTGGATGATGTCCCCGGTTTAATGGTCCCCAAGTTTTAAATTCTTCAACATTTTCAAGCATAATCACCCTCGGTCGAACAAGCCCCGCCCATCTGCAGGCCACCCACGCAAGACCGCGTATGAATTTATCCTTTGGTTTCCCCCCTTTTGCCTTACTGAAATGTTTACAGTCCGGCGAGAACCAGGCAAGACCTACCGGATGCCCCTTGCAGGCCCGCACGGGATCTACTTGCCATACATCCTCACAATAATGCTTCGTGTGGGGGTGATTCGCTTTATGCATCCGAATCGCTTCGGGATCGTGATTGATGGCGATATCAACGCTCTTCCCTGTTGCCAGTTCGATTCCGGTTGAGGCACCGCCTCCGCCGGCAAAATTGTCAACTATCAATTCTCCATTTATCATCTCATCTCTCGCCCTCCAGATAATCAAACATACTAATCTGCTGCGCCGGTATGTCATATCCCAGCTTTCGGATAAAAAGGAGTAATGTGATGCTATCCAGCCCACCTACACTCACATGAGCATTGCAATACCTTTTGTCCATTTCTGTAATAAACTCACGCACTCGTAATGCAGCTTTTTCCACTTTCACCTCATAGGGGAGATTCTGCTTTGCCGTGAACCTCTGCTTTGCTTCTTTCTTTTGTTTTCTATATTCTTTTAAATTGTCATTGTCCATAAATATTTTTCCTTTTTCGTTACTGCAGTTTATATTTGCCGGATCCTTTTCAGGACCCGGCTGTGATTCTCCTGTTGATCTGCTACCAAATTATTTTTCTTTCACAATGGTATTATCTGCTCCGGAAATTGTAATCCATCCGTGCTTGAGGCGGGCTTCCGCCTCTTTCATTTTGATTAGCTCGTCCGTAATGGAATTACTGAGCTTCTTGTTTGCTTTGGCCTCCGCTTCTGCCGATATCAGCTCCGCATTTGCCTTTGCTTCTGCTTCGGTCTTCTGTACTTCTGCATCTGCCTTTGCCTTATCAATGGCAGTCTGATTATTAATTTTCTGGGTTTCTGCTTCCTGCTGCGCCGTGATCTTAGCGTTGATAGCTTCTCTGGTCTTTTGATCTACGGTAATATCGATCAAAGACACGTTGCTGATCGTGATGCCATATTCTTCAAACTTATCAGCCAGATATTCAGTCAATGCCGTATTGACATTTGCCCTCTCAGATCCTAATATGTCCGATACCTTATACCGCGAAATCACCTCTTTGGTCCAGGAAACAATATTCGGCTTGATAAACCTGTCTCGAACATCTTCTCCGTTCTGTCCCTTAAATCTGGTAAATACTTCGCTTACCTTATCAGCCTTAAACTGATACGAATATGTAAGATCGATCTGCAGAGCTTTTCCTTCTGAGGAGCTCGCCGAAAAGCTTTCGTCCTTTTTGGAGTCACCTTTCTTCTCCTTCGTCAGGTATGACTGCTCCAGTCCTCCGGTATACGTTTTTACTTTCACTGTCGGCGCAGTAATATGCCAGCCCTGTCCCAGAACCTTCTCTTCCACGCCTTTGTTAATGTTGTACTGCACGCCCACATATCCGGCCGGAATGACCTGAATATTAATCGCAAACATTACAACCACCAGCACCATAATAATTCCTGCAATAACTCCTCCAGTTTTTGTGTTATTCATTGTTTGTCTCCTTTTCTTTTTCTTTTATATTTTCATCTGCTAACCTCTTTTTCAGCATCAGGTAATATCCCCCGATTGCCGGAAATAAAGGTAACAGGAGAATCCATGTTATCGCCATAATGCATATGACTAATGCTCCCAGTGTTAAATACATCTTGTTCTCCTTTCTCTGCTGCCCTTGGCAGCGGATGCATTGTCCTTGCATATATTTCATTTGCCACTACCTCCGGGTGGTGATTTTCATATGCCATCCGCGCTGCATTACTCGCTTCGCAGGCGTGCTGGTATTTGCTCCATAACTTTAATCTGGTCAAATACCTGTTGTCTTCTTTGATCGTCCCGGTATATTCACAGTCCGGACGATCACAATGAAAGCAGTCCGGCCATTTACAGCTCGATAATCTGATTCCCATAGGATCACCGTTTGACCTTCCTGCTGCCGTCCATATTGTAGTCAGATCTGCTTTTGTAAAAGCTGCACTGTTCCTCACATCTGCAATAAAGTTTCTTCAATGCTCTGCACCGGCTCTGGATCGGCTTACTGCTCATACCGTCATAAAAAATACAGTCCATTTTGATTTTTGCCATCGTCTTTCTCCTCTCAATAAAGTCTTCCGCCCATCAACCGGCGGATAATGTCCTCCCGGTCCATTGTGCCATCCGGATTCTTTGGGACCTTTGAAAAATACTTCTCTGCTTTCTTCCGGCTCATACCAATCCGGTCGGCTGCCAGGTCCACCGGCTGCTCGTTTTCCGGAAGTAACGCTTCATATTCCCGCTGAATCCCACACTTCAAACGCTTGTCCAGTGTGGGATTCATATGAACCCCTTCCGGGGACATATTGTGGTGGTCCGGGCATAGCCGGATCAGATTCATTGCAATGTCCGGCCCACCCTGGGAACGGAACACGATATGATGGCTGTGGCATCCTTCACGGATGCATCCGGGGATTTCGCATTTAATCATCTTTCTATCCTTTCCGCCCTTCGGCTATCTCTTATCATCAATGGTCTTTTCCCACATCTTCGGGTCTCTTTCGCCCTGCTGCCCTTTTTCCCGTTCCTTGCGCATCCAGTCTGTATAGGCGTGATGCTGTTCCGGTACCACACGGATGGCCTGTCCTGCTGCCGCTTTGAGAAGCTTGTCGATCAGGTCAGCATTCTTTGTGTTTTGGTACTCCCGCTCTGCTGCCGACTGGAACCGGCAGAGGTTAAATCCTCCGGCAAGATACCCGCTGGCCGCATGGATCTCCAGATTATAATTTCCCCTCAGATGGGATAGGGCGATTCTGGAGATATGCAGGATAGCCCTGTTCTGTGTGGTATTGACCACCTCGCCGTGATGGACGGCAGTATAAGTCCGTCCCTTAAAGATCGTCTCTAGTACAATAGAGTAGGAAGCACTCCCCTTTTTCAAGGAGCCTTTCCATTCCATATCAATGTATATTTTGACCGATTTCAAATTGCTGTCCGCTTTAGCATTTGCTTTATCGGACGCCGTTTTTGTCTCCATGGTTTTCACCTCTTTCTTTTTCAAACGTGAATATATGTAAAATCCTCCCGTCAGGTCAGATATATAAGTCTTGGAATCAATATACCGACAGGAGCCCTGAAAGATCTTCTCCATCATCGGACCCATATCGTCCCCGGCAAGAACCAGCTCCCGCATCTTCCGACGGGTGAGCTTGGTCACATTCTCCCTGACGATCGGTTTCTTGAGGTTTCGAGAGTGCTGGATCAGATGCCTTCCGTTTGATTCCAACTTGCAGATATATCGGGCAAAGCCCTCCAGTCCAAAGTCTTCATCTGGATCGGCATATTTACTCTCTACCCTGCCTTTTATCCATTTACTTTCAGCCACGTCCCTGTCCATGGCAGACATGATCAGATGGTGGTGGATCCGCACCTTGTTGGTGGGTCCATCCACATACTCGATCACATATATATATTTCAACGGCGTCATCCCCTGCTTTTTACGATAACGGCCGATGGCTGCTAAATAATTCTTGATATCTTTCCGGGCACGATCCAGAGACGGATACTCGCCATCCTTATATGTCAGCGTGACGATCAGATCACCGGCATGGAAATTGGTATTGATAATCCGGATATATTTCTTCTGACGGTTCTTCTGATTCAGACGCTTCTGTGCCTCCCGGCTGGTCCGGTACTTCTCCGCCCTGGGTACATCCTTCCGGTTCAGATAGACCGGATAGATATTACTCTCCACATAGTCTCCGGAGATGATACGCTGCAGCATGATCCGGCAGGATGCCAATGCTTTCATCCGGCGGTCTACTCTCTCCGCCTCGGACTCCTCCCCCAGTACGGAGCTGTCATAACAATCCTCTATATTCAACTGCCCGTCTCTGTTGACCGGCAGGGGACTTACTTTCCATTCCTTCCCGTACACATCCTCGAAGTCATACTGATGGTACGTTTGCTTTTTCTTCATACGGCTCATAAGAATCCTCTGTGCTTCATTTAGTAATACTAATTACGAGGACACCAAAGGGCTTATAACCCTTGGCATTCCTTGACTTTTCAACGCTTATGCCGTATGATAAATTTGTTGATGTGTCATACGACATTTTCCGAGGGCGGCTCTGCGATAGCTGCTCTCTTTTTTCTTGTTCTCTGCCGGACGTGCTGCAGGCTCTCCTCGTCCCGGTACGACAGAATAATGTCCTGCTCCGGGCGGCGGTACTCCTGCCGGAGCTGTCCATCCGGCAATACATAATAATCAAAACAGATCTGTCCTTTAGTTACCGTGCCAATGTACTCCAATTCTGTCGGTATATATGGACGCACGGAAGGGACGTCCTCCTGATCTACTCTCTGCTGCCATTCCGGCGGAAGCTTGTCCGCCTGCTCTGCCGGTTTAGTGCCGGCAGCGTAAAACAATCTGAAATCCTCCATTATCCCTCCTGTGGAAGCTGGATCTGCAGAATGGCCGCAATCCTTGCCAGCTTCGACTTCTCGTCACTTCCATCCACCACTACTTTAGCAACCGCCTCAATCAGATACTCCTTGCACTGCAGGATGCTGTAATACTCAGTATCCACTTTCACTGCTTTCTTTCTTGTCGTTCTCTCCGCTTTACTATTTCTCAATAAATTCATCATTTTCTTTTCCTTTCCTGCTTGTCCGGCAGGCACAGCGGAGGGCGCATCTAATATGTTTGTAGAACATTCTGTTTGGGGTAAATCTGTAATTATTACTATAGGAGAAGGATTCCGATACGCCCCCTGCTATGCCTGCCGCTCGCCTTTATGCTGTTGTCTTTTTACCTGATGGTGTGACTCTGGTATATCCAAGCCCCTCCATCATTGCGTCTGCCAACTGTTCCGAAAAGTTCTTTCGGATAATGTCCTGTTCCTCCTGAGGCAGATCTTCCACGTTGACATATTTACCATCCCGTGGGATGAAAAAACGGTTCTTTACCTCTGGTTTTGCTTTCTTTGCCATATTCATCACACTCCTTCCCTTTATCCTATGCCGATGGGGTTGTTCGGGTGTTTGACTTCCCTGCGTCCACTAAACCATTCCACAATATTGACTTTTCTCTTGCTTTCTCCTATTCTATTTACAAACACTTCAAATTAAGGAGGTTTCCGCATGATTATGACCAATCATTACCGCAAAATACTCAATTATATCTACAAAAAACACACCGTTTCATATCTGGATCTCAAAAAGAGATTTAAAGGAAAAATCTCCATCGAGGACCTCCAACAGCTTATGTGTCAGCAATACATTGAAAAATCCGGCGGGAATATGACCGTATACGGTGGTCCAGCAGATATAGATATCAATTCCATCTTTTATCTGGATCAACTTGGTGTTGCAGAAGTCGAAAGCAAACAATGGTTCAATCTGCAGTTTGTTTTATTGCAGATCATCCTCCCCATTGTAATTGCAGTTATTTCCACCCTTCTCACAGTATTCCTAACAGCCATGCTATCGCCATTCCTATAAAACTCCCTACAATCCCGCAGGTAATTCCAATCGCAATCTCTTCGGAATACATCCTTAAAAAATCCAATAATCTTTCCATCGCTTCTATCCCTCCTCTCATTACCGTTCTAATCCGGATACTGAACCAACATTTCCAACGTAAGTTTTGCTTTCCCTGGTTCTAATCTTGAATTCACATCAATATTATAATTTTCTACATATCGAAGCTCCTGATCATCGAGTTTGATTTTGTACTCTCCGTCATTCTTTTCTACGGAAAGTTTCATTGGATTTTTACCATTCATTTTTGTTTCACCTCTTAATCTTTAAAACATATATCAAATTTAATTTGATTTCCTAGGCAAAAAAATATTGTCTAAGGGAATCTTATAGAGCTCACTTAACTGTCTACTCTGCTGCATTTTAGGCTCTGTCTTTCCATTCTCCCAGTTATTAATTGTCTGTTTACTTACAGATAACGCCTTAGCTACGTCATATTGTGTCATTTTTGCATTGACTCGAGCCGCCGCTAAGCTAATTTGTAGCTTCTCCAACGTTCTTCACCTCCTTGTCTTGGTTATAAATATAAATCAAATTAAATTTGATGTCAATACTATAATCAAACTTTTTTTGACTTTTGGTTGATTTTGTTCAAATTTTATTGTATTATCATTTTAAAGAAAGCGTGGTGATACTATGACTGACGAACAGCAAAAAATGATTTTTTCAAACAATCTTACAACATTGCTGCAAGAACACGACAAAACACAAAAAGAAGTTGCTGAAGCAATAAATGTTTCCCCGCAGACATTTAATACCTGGTGTAAGGGTATTGCGCTACCGCGTATGGGAAAGGTTCAATTACTAGCTGACTATTTTAATATCAAAAAATCTGATTTGATAGATGAAACAGATGATACACATACTCCGGATTATTATCTCAATCCGGAAACCAGCAAAATTGCACAGGAGATTTACGACAACAAAGAACTTTCCCTTCTTTTCGATGCAGCCAGAGATGCTGATCCTGAAGATCTACAAACAGTCCATAGTATGTTAATGGCTTTAAAGCGAAAAGAAAATGGACAATAATATAGGGGGTGAGGCTTCTGGATGATGTAAATGTACAAGTTTTAGACTTCGGGAATTCGATTCCGGCAACCGTAACTATTAATGAAGATGGGAGTTTTAGCATCTTTTTGAATGCACGTCTTTCCTACGAACAACGTATGCAGGCATATCTGCATGAAATGCGACATATTCAAAAAGATGATTTTTTTACTCATAATACTGTCGAAGAGAAAGAATTACACAATTCCCATTAGTAAAAATGCACAAAAGGAGAAAATGAACATATGAAACACAAATGGTATCTAAGCACTTGGCTTATATGTCTTCTATTTGCTTTTTGGTTTTTCATTATCCCAGCCGTTATAGGTTTAATTCTTTTAATCTTGAAATATAAAGAGGATAAGAAAGATAAACTATCTTTCGAAGAACTGGAAATGAATTATAGAGCAGCCCAAAATTTAATGACCCCCGAAATGCGAACAGCACATAATCTTGAGCAAAAGATTCAAGAGTTGACTGCTCAGGAAACTACACTTCAAAATAATCTCACAAACTTAAATGCCGAAATACAACAAACAACACAACACAAAGAGAAAACAATTACTTCTCTGGATTCTCAAATCCAAAAAAAGAAACAAAATCTTATTCAGCTAGATGATGAGATTTTAATGCAGGATTTTGGTTTATATCGTCCGGTTTATAATTTTATGGCTGCCGACAATTACAAAAGCCGTTTAAATGATATTCGCCAACAACAAAAAAATATGATAAAAACCAAAACAGCCGTATCTGGCAACACCGGATGGACTGTTAATGGAAGTGCAGCGCAAGGCAGAAAAATGGTTCAGGACATGCAAAAACTACTTTTACGTGCTTTTAATAGCGAATGCGACACCCTGGTTAGTAATATCAAATATAACAATTTTGATTCTTATCTAACCAGAATGGAAAAATCCAAAGATGCCATTTCTAAGCTCGGCAAAATTATGGGAGTTGCCATTACTCCTTCATACTTTCAATTAAAAGTGCAGGAAATGCACCTTGCATTGGAATACCAGATTAAAAAACAAGAGGAAAAAGAAGCAGCCAAAGAAGCACGCGCTGAGATGAGAGAAGCGGCCAAACTTCAAAAAGAACTTGCTGCAGAACGAAAGAAAACCGAAAAAGAACAAACACACTACAAAAACGCCTTAACCACTGTTTTAAAACAAATAGAAGCTTCCGGTTCCCCTTCGACAGAATTGCTCGAAAAGAAAGCAGAACTGGAAGGCAGGTTAAATATAATCGATGCCTCTTTAAAAGATTTGGATTATCGTGAAGCAAACCAACGCGCTGGATATGTATATGTTATTTCCAACATAGGATCTTTCGGCCCTAATATTTATAAAATCGGAATGACCAGACGTTTGGATCCACAAGAACGTGTTGACGAATTAGGAGACGCTTCTGTTCCATTCAACTTTGATGTTCATGCTATGATCTTTTCGGACGATGCTCCAGCTTTAGAAGCAGCATTGCATAGAGCCTTTGATAACAGAAAACTTAATATGATCAACAAAAGACGTGAATTTTTTAATGTAACCCTGGATGAAATAAAAGAAGAAGTTCGAAAAAATTTCGATAAAACCGTAGAATTCATTGAAGTGCCGGAGGCAACTCAGTACAGAGAAAGTCAAAAGATGAAAGAAGAACTATAAATTAGATTAAAAAACAATCGTACAATAATCGGTTCCTATAAGATACATTTGATTATATATTTTATAAATTTTATATTTTTTTATATTTTTTATATTTTTTATATTTTTTTATATTTTTTTATATTTTTTATAAAGAATACTTGACAAGGTTTCTG